>Ga0334893_1000099_pt1 | contig 155726 bp, 120 predicted proteins | sample GraSluR3_MG_5_FD_207218 | JGI IMG/M metagenome (GOLD analysis project Ga0334893, IMG submission 207218) | Sludge microbial communities from methane-producing bioreactor in Wageningen University, Netherlands - Granular Sludge_09_05-R3 | ecosystem: Engineered > Bioreactor > Anaerobic >...
GAGAACTTAACAATATAACATAGAAGTAAAAACCACCACTATTTTTTTATTAAATAAAATTTAGCATAGAGAAAGATTTAAGAAACAAAAAGGTTCGCTAGCCATCGCGCCAGCGATTTGGTACAATTGAAGTGTTCAAAAAAATAAATAGATTTGGGTCAATTTTGACACTAGCGGATGAGAAAAGGAGAGAGAATTATGAAAAATGGTGTTATATTGCAAGCCTTTGAATGGTATCTGTCCGATGATGGAAGTTACTATACAATGATGCAAAAACGGGCTTCAGAGATAAAATACGCCGGTTTTAGTAGTGTATGGATTCCGCCTGTATTTAAAGGAACCGGAAGCAATGATGTTGGATATGGAATATATGATTTGTATGATTTGGGAGAGTTTGACCAAAATGGAACAGTAAGGACCAAATATGGAACAAAAGAAGAACTTTTTCAAATGCTTAAGGCATTTAAAGATGAAGCCATTGATGTTTATGTGGATATTGTGTTAAACCATAAAGCCGGAGGCGATCGGCTTGAAAAATTTCAAGCGGTCGAAGTTGATCCGGATGACCGTACAAGCGAGATTGGTCAACCGAGAGATATTAAAGCGTGGACCGGATTTGACTTTCCGGGTAGAGGCGATAAATATTCTGCCTTTAAATGGTATTTTAATCACTTCACCGGCGTAGGCTATGATGATATCACCGGGGAAAATGGCATTTTTAAGATTGTCGGTAAAAATAAGGGGTGGGGCTTTGAGGTTTCCCCTGAAAACGGCAATTTTGATTATCTCATGTTTGCCAATATCGACCATGCACATCCGGATGTAAAGGAAGAATTTAAAAACTGGGTGCAATGGTTTATTCAAGAAACGGGTGTCCATGGATTTAGAATGGATGCAGTGAAACACATCGATATTGATTTTTTTAAGGAGTTGACGACGAGCATTAATGAAGCCGATGGTCAGGATTTTTATCTCTTCTGCGAATATTGGACGGATGATATGGAATTGATTAAAAATTATACTGAGGAAACCCAACATCAGTTGGATTTATTTGACATTCCCTTACATTATAACCTTCAACGAGCCTCGACAGAAGGTGAGGGTTTTGACCTGAGAACCATATTTGATGGCTCTATTGTCCAAGCCTATCCCACATTAGCGGTGACATTTGTCGATAACCATGACACACAACCACGACAATCCTTAGAGTCATGGGTAGATCCTTGGTTCAAAGAGATGGCCTATGCGCTTATCTTGCTTAGAAAAGATGGATACCCTTGTGTTTTTTATGGAGATTATTACGGTATTGATTCAGAAGAAGACTACCCGGGCTTTCGCGACCAAATAGACCAGCTCATGTATTTACGTCAGCATTATTGTTATGGCGACCAAGATGACTATTTTATGGAAGCCAATCTGATTGGCTGGGTACGTCATGGAGATGAAGACCATCCTAAAAAATCAGCGACAGTGCTATCCAATAAAGACGGAGGAAGCATACGGATGTTTTTAGGTGAGAATTATGCAGGCCAAAAATTTATCGACAAATTAGGCAGAGAAGATAAAGAAGTCACGGTTCAAGACGATGGATTCGGCGAGTTTTCGACACCGGGTGTTGGAGTAAGCGTTTGGATAGAAGTCAAGGAGGTGTGATATGTTAAAGGATAAAGTAGCTATTATCACCAGCGCTTTCAGCAAGTAAAAGAGGAACTCGATAGACAAAACACATCACCGGTAGCGAAGTATATATCGATGGTGGCTCAACTTTATTATAAAAAAAATGTACTCGTGGGAGGAAACAATGATTACAAAAAATGATTTACTACAACAATTACAAGCATCCAATATAAATACGAGGGGAACACTCATGGTTCATTCATCTATGAAGGCTATCGGCCAAGTGGATGGCGGTCCGGCGACAGTGATTGACGCCTTATGTCAATATATGAAGGATGGACTCCTCTTGTTGCCAACACATTCATGGGACGAGTGGAACTTGAAAGACAATGTATTTAATGTAAGAACAGAAAAAGCCTGTGTCGGTTTACTGCCAAACACCTTTTTATTACGAGATGATGTGGTTCGTTCACTCCATCCGACCCATTCTGTTGCGGCTTATGGAAAAAGAAAAATCGACTATACAGATAAAGATAAAACCATCATTCAAAGAGGCGACGTGCTAACACCCTGTCCTAGAGAAGGGTGCTTCGGGAGCCTCTATGACGAAGATTCTCAAATTCTCTTTATCGGAGCGACCTTACAAAAAAACACCTATATTCATAGCATCGAAGAGTGGTTGACGATTCCGGAACGTTTGGCAGAAAAACCAAGAGCAATTAAAGTGGTGGACTATGACGGGGCAAGATATGATGTCGATGTGCTTCCACATAATAATAGCCGCGGAAGTGTTTCACAGAATTATGACCGTATTGAGTCTGCGCTCTTTGAAAAAAATATCGCAACGACATTTGCCTTAGGTAATGCAAGCTGCAAGCTCCTTCAAGTCAAAGAAATGACGGAATTGGTTTTGGAGATATTAAAAGAGAATCCGGACTATTTTGGCTTTCGTTAGAATTCATTTAAAATTCATAACATATTCACATTAAGTTCACAAATTTAACCTACCATGAAATTAGGTATATTTACCTATTTTTTTTGCTTAACAAAGGTAAATAGCATTGAAGATGATGGGAGGCAAAATCGTGAAGATCGTTTTATTTTATGCAACAGAAACCCCCAAAGCCTTAAAATTAGTCGAACACTTTGAAAAAAACAATCAAGAAAATGGCCATACTGTGGAATGTATTGAAGCGCGTAAATATCTTCAATTAGAGCATAAAGTGGATTTAGCAGAGCCAAATACCATCTATGGCTTCGGAGTATCCGGACTTAGTGAACAATCAAAAAAAGATATGTTGTTGTTAGCCAAGATGCTAAAAAACGAGTATGTCAATAAACCGGCATTTATTTATTCGGGTACGAAGGAAGATTTTACTATAATAAAGCGACATCTACAAAAGATCTTAACCGATAAAAATTTTGATGTTGTTATTAGTATGGTTAAAGATTATGATTCGATTGAGATGGACAAAGCAATTGAAAAGTTACATGATGTTTATCGCCGATATTATAAAGATCGAACGGAAAATAAATCAAATAATAATCCGGAGTGTAACATTTGTGAGGTTTGCACGGAAATTATTGAATAAAGTTTAGTTAAGAGCACCTATTAAAAAAGGTGCTTTTTTGATACAATAAGATAGTAAAACGTAAACAAATGGAGAGGAGTGATTGTATGATTAAAAAGATTATTAATCAGTATAATGATCGAAACTCGGTTTATGGAGGAGAACTGACCAACCACTTGAATATGGGGCTTTATGCCTTATATCGCATGGGGGCAGATGAGAAAAAGCTTCATGACTATGCAAAAAGCTATTTAGAACGTAAGAATATATTGCCTCAGCCCCCGTCTGAGGTACCGATTCATTTGGCGAACTATGAACATTTTTTAGGTCACATGGGTTATTACAGTTCATTTATTCCTTTTTTTACAGAGCAGATTGAAATCTTAGGTGTTGAGGAGACCTTGAGAAAATTTTTAAATCGTTTAATTGACGGTAGCGCAGGAGGCGCCTTTCATGGAATTATTCGAACGGCATATGCCTATGAATTAGATGATAAGAAAGAAATTGCTAAGGCTTTAGCCTATTTTTCGGAATGCTATCAAGCCTATCCAATCAATATAGAGCCGGAGTCAACAACAAGTCCCTTGGACCATATAAAAAAATTAGCAGATATGGATTATTTTAAAAATTTTGCCTTTAAGCGTTCGCTAATTACAGGAAGAATGATGGATATTTATGAAGATTCGGTCTTCCACAGCGAAGTTCGCGCCTTGGATACGAGTCTGTGTAATAGTGAGACCTTTGCAGATGTCTTGCTGACCCTATATGGAATGACAGAGGATTTCACCATGCTTCACGGCTTTACCTCGACACATGCCGTCCGAGTTTTAAAGGATTTCTTTGATGATTATACCCAGGTTTTGAAACAGCACTGGATACATTTGCAGTTAGCATATTTATCAACAGGATGTACCCCATTAAATCCAATGCCACAAGCAGAAGAAGTTGATGAGTGGGAGCAGCTTTTTAAGAAAGCAATAGGGGTTAAGGATGTTCATACAATCAAGCTTGTTTATAGCTTGCATGAACAATCTCGGATTGGCATCAAAAAAGATCGTACCTATCGGTTGATAGCTCAACATCGCCTAGATAATTCTCAGTAGCGTCTGGCAAGGGAACATTTACTTGAGTTAGAGCGTCCAATGAGTATACAAACAAATCAACTCAATGAGGAGGTCTACAATGAAAGTAAAATTAATCATATCAATGATAGCTATATTAGCGGTTCTTGTTGCGTGTTCAAGCCCGGAAGCGGATCCGGTGGATGGTAATGATATGCCATCCGATTCAGATTCTCAACTGGTCGTTTATGGCGTTGCAGGAAATATAACTGAACTCACAAACAATGGCAACGGTACGATGACGATTTTAGTTGAAGGCGACTTAGATAATAATGGTGCGGATTATGATCGTGGTTATGTAACAGTCAATGACGATACGGTCATATATCTGGATCAGGAAGTGGGTATGGAAGCCTTAGAAGAAGGGCAATATGTGAATGTCTTCCTCCAAGGGGATGTTATGGAATCATATCCTATTCAGGCAACGGCTCGACAAATCAACATTATACCGGAAGATCCAATAGATAATTAATCAAATATTGTATGAAGAGCCTCATAGGGATGATTCCTTATGGGGTATTGTTTTTGTAATTGCTTATGATATAATTTGTATATACGTAGGAGGATGAAGATGGGAAAATACATGGTACGCATCGGAGGGATGATATGGAGAGATTAAAAAAACAGTTAATTGAAAAATATGGTGGACAGGATATTCGGGGAGTGGTATCGCCCTTACGCATATGCCCTCTAGGAGCTCATGTGGACCACCAAGGTGGACGTGTGACAGGAGTAGCATTAGATTCAAGTGTTAACCTGGTCTATACACCCAATGAAGAGGGTTTTATTCGGATTCAAAGTATGGATTTTCCGGATGAGGAACATTTTCATCTAGATAATATTCCTGAGATGGTTCCGGCTTCATGGGGCAATTATATTCGAGGTGCGGCTTTATCCTTGAAGCGTGATTTTGTACTTAAGAAAGGGTTTAACGCCATTATCAGTGGAAAGCTTCCAATCGGTGGTTTGAGTTCGTCGGCGGCGGTAACGACAGCCTATCTTATGGCCCTATGTGATGTGAATGATATAGAGGTGGATAAGATGGCTCTTGTTCACTATAGTCATTGGGTAGAGACGGACTACATCGGTCTTAAAAATGGTATCTTAGATCAAGCGGCTAATATTTTGAGCCAGAAAAACAAGCTGATGGTTATGGATTGCAACACGGATGCCTATCAATTGGTTGAAAAAGCTTCCCATATGCCGGAGCCTGAATTTGTGGTTGTATATTCAGGAATATCGACAGCGCTGATTGGCACGGATTATAACAACCGTGTTGATGAATGTAAAGTTGCTTCATGGTTATTACATGAACTGTCTGAAAATCATGTCCCTAGCCTTAAGGATTCGATTTTACGAGATATTTCTGAAGAGGTTTTTCAAGTCCACAAAAAGTGGCTACCCGGACGATTCAAAAAAAGAGCGGAACACTATTTTACAGAGCAAAATCGGGTAAAAGAAGGTATTGAAGCCTGGGCTCAAGGGGACTTGGAACGATTTGGCCACTTAATGAATGCGTCCGGCGAAAGTTCCGTGCATCAGTACGAATGTGGATGTCCTGAATTGACGACCATCTTTGAAATACTCAAAGAAACTCCGGGAGTCTACGGGGCTAGGTTTAGCGGAGCTGGCTATAGAGGTTGCTGCATCGGACTGATTAACCCGGAATATAAGGAAAGTATACGAGAAAAAATAGATGCAACCTATCCAAAAATACATCCAAAATATAAAGACGTTTACAATATCCATTTTTGCAAAGTTGCAGATGGTGCCCATTACGCTAGATTATAAACTAGGAGGCTGACATGAAATGCATAATATTAGCAGCAGGATATGCCACGAGATTATATCCTCTTACAGAAAATATGCCTAAACCTTTGCTAGAGGTGGCAGGCGCAACCATATTAGATCGGATTTTACACAAGGTGGACAAGCTTAAAAATATTGATGAGATTTTTATTGTGACCAATCACAAGTTTTTTCAGACCTTTCGTGAGTGGGCCCAAGCGTATGAAGGACGGCAGGGTATTCAAGTTCTCGATGACCAGACGACTTGCAATGCCAATCGTCTAGGGGCTATCCGTGATATTGCTTTTGTGATTGACGAAAAGAAGATTAAGGAGGACCTGCTTGTTTTGGCCGGAGATAATCTCTTTGACTTTGAATTGACCGATTTTCTTACCTTTTATCGTGAAAAAAACACGGATTGTATTACAGCCCATATCATTGAAGAGGTTGAACGAATCAAACGAACAGGTGTGGCTGAGTTGGACAAGAATAATAAGGTGATCTCCTTTGAAGAAAAACCGGAACGACCAAAATCCAATTATGGGGTTCCTCCATTTTACATATACAAAAAGGACACCCTTCCACTTATTCATCAATTTATTGATGAAGGTCATGATGGAGATGCGCCTGGTATGTTTATTAGCTGGCTTTTAGATAAAGTGGATGTCCATGCATATTTGTTTAAAGGAAACCGGTATGATATCGGAACATTGGAAAGTTATCAAGAAGTACAAGGAATTTTTATCAAATCTTAATCGTTTTCAAATTGTGGTTATGGAGAATTTCGTTTATAATATAAAGTATAATTGTGTCCGGATAATTTGGATTAGATGGAGGATGGACAGTTATGGATCGTAAAGAATGGAATGAACATACAAGTGAATTTAGACGAAATATAAAAGAATCCATGCGAACAGGTAATTTTAAAGGGATTGATCATGATATAGGCGGTGTCGTTAGCGATACGGTCGATTTGGCGATTCATGAAGTTCAAAAGACAATCGGTTCAATCCAGTATAATTTAAAGCAACAAAATAATGAGAGCAATAAGTCGCCTCGTGATTTAAACTATGTACGAGTCGAACAGCCGGTTAAAAAAACCAAGAAACGCAATATTACCTTTGCCTTTAATCCCATTGGAAAAGTTTCAGGAATGATTCTTCAAATTTTGGGAACCATCGGTACGCTTGGTTTAGGAATTGCCATTATGGTGTTAGGGATTATTGGATTATCGATAGGCAGTTTCGCGGCCTTTACCATTCCTATCGGCATCATGCTACCTCTCTTAGCGGGGAGTATGATTATGAAGTCAAGAGGAACGACTCTTCGAGGCCGATATAAACGCTTTGATAAATATCTGCATATTATTGGTAATCGACATTTTATTGAGTTGTATGAGCTAATGGAACTAAGTGGATTTTCTTATAAATATGTTGTTAAGGATCTTAAGAAGATGATACGTATTGGTATGTTTCCTCAAGCGAGTTTGGATACAGAAGATGGCATGATGTATCTTTCTCGAGGTGGTTATGAGCAATACCGCTATTTAACCGGACATGAAGCGGAAGCGGTGAATGCGGAAAATTCGGAGACGGAAGATCAGGAATCAAAAGTGAATATAGTTGCTAGCATGGGACGGGATTATATTCAGCGGATTAATGACCTACGAGTCAAACTAAAGGATTCGGAAGCGACGAGTAAGATTATCCATATGGAAGCGGTGCTTTTGAAGATAGTTGAATATATCGAAAAACATCCGGAGCAAAAGGATGAAGTTCGTCGACTGATGGATTATTATTTGCCAATGACCATTAAGTTATTGACGGCCTTCTATGATTTTGAACAGCAACCCATTCAAGGTGAGAATATTATTAAAACAAAGCAAGAGATTAAAGCGACTTTAGATACAATCAATAATGCTTTTGAGAAGCTGCTAGATCAGTTGTTTAAAGATCTGGCCTGGGATATATCCACGGATATCTCGGTAATGGAAACTATGTTGGCCCAAGAAGGCCTTACAGAAAATACAATCAATAAATCAAAGACGATGGGAGAATGATATGAGCGAGATACCTACACTGACCTTTGAACCTTTTAGTGATGATCAAACAACAAAGACAATCCTTGCAGAAGAGGAAAAGAAAATTGAAAAAGAAAGCGTTTTGTCAAAAGAAGAGCTTAAAATGGTGGACGAGTTTGCGGATCAGATTAATTTGACGGATTCTAACATTATTCTTCAATTTGGCGCGGGAGCACAGAAGAAAATCGCAGATTTTTCAGAGACGGCCCTTGAACGGGTAAAGACCAAAGATTTGGGTGAAATCGGAGACATGCTCGCTGGTGTTGTCAAAGAATTGAAGAACTTTGACAAGGAGGAAGAGGAAAAAGGCTTGAAGAAACTTTTTAAAAAGCCGGCTCAAAAGATTAGTGATATGAAAACCAAGTATGCGAAAGCAGAGACCAATGTCAATCAGATTACAACGGCCTTGGAAAATCATCAAGTGACACTCTTAAAAGATGTTGCCATGTTGGATAAAATGTATGAACTCAATAAGACCTATTTTAAAGAATTAAATATGTATATTCTTGCAGGTAAGAAAAAATTAGAGATTGCCAAGAATAAGGAGTTACCGGAATTGGTCAAACAATCCAATGAGTCCGGTTTAGCCGAGCATGCACAAGCGGTCAATGATATGAATAATATGATTAACCGTTTTGAGAAAAAGCTCTACGACTTGGAATTGACCAAAACGATTTCTTTGCAGATGGCACCTCAAATCCGCTTAATCCAGGAAAATGACTCAATCATGGCGGAGAAGATTCAATCAACGATTGTGAATACCATTCCCTTATGGAAAAGTCAAATGGTCTTAGCACTTGGAGTGACTCATGCAGGACAAGCGGCGCAGGCACAAAGGGAAGTAACAGATATGACCAATGCTCTCTTGAAAAAGAATGCAGAGACACTGAAGATGGCAACCATCGATGTGGCAAAAGAATCCGAACGGGGTATTGTTGATATTGAAACCTTAAAATATACCAATGAATCTTTGATTACCACCCTAGATGAAGTACTCAAGATTCAAACGGAAGGCCGACAACGACGCCAAGAGGCAGAAGTTGAGCTCAACCGTATTGAAAATGAATTAAAAGAAAAGTTGTTGACCATTCGTCAATAGATAAAAAGGGCTCTCATCAAATAAAATGATGAAAGCCCTTTTTGCACGTTTTTTTAGAAAAGATTACCTATTTCTGCGTTTCCATCCAACAAAGCCAAGGAGTGAAGCACCACCAAGAACAAATGCCGGTATTAAGGAGGCAGAAGCAACACCTGTGTAAGGCACTTCTTCAACATCCATACTTACAGATTGCAATGTAAATCCATCAGGAATTAAGATTGCGTCGATAATATGAACAACTCCATTGGAAGCTTCAACATCCGCAGTGGTTACGCGAGCGTTATCCACCATAACACCATCCGATAAATCGAAAGTAAGTGTTTCTTCTTGTAAGGAATTGGCAGTCAATCCGTCGGATAAATCAGTGCTCATGATATTTCCACTAACAACATGATGCAATAAAACTTTTGCTAACTCGGGTTGTGCCATTAACTCATCGGCTGTAATGTCTAAACTAGCTAATAAATCTTCAAAGGCTGCATTGGTTGGTGCAAATACAGTAAATGGTCCATCGCCTTGAAGTGCGCCGACAAGATCTGCTTTTTGTAACAACATAACGAGCATACTAAAGTCAGAATTACCGGTTGCAATGTCAACGATACTAGGCTTAGCTTCGGTAGTGTTCGATAGGGTGAAAGATTCAGGTACTAATACAGCGTCAATGACATGGATAACACCGTTGGTTGCGTCAATATCAGCAGTGATGACTGTCGATGAATTGACCTTGACACCATCGGATAAATCAAAAGCAATTGATTCGCCTTGAAGGGAATTGGCAGTCAATCCGTCAGATAAATCAGTACTCATTACTTTTCCGCTGACAACGTGATATAATAAGACATCGGATAAATCCGGATGTGCAAGTAATTCTTCAGCTGTAATTCCTAATTGGTTTAGTAATGCAGCGAAAGCATCATTGGTTGGTGCAAAAACGGTAAATGGACCCTCTCCTTGGAGTGCTCCGACAAGTTCGGCTTCTTGTAATGCGGCGACGAGTGTTGAAAAAGTGCTGTCACTTGATGCGATATCGACAATGTCGTTTTCTGCGGCTTGTATATTTATTGTGAATAGAAAGGTTAAACTCAATGCAATGGCTAAAAATTTTTTCATTTGAACTCCTCCTTATAACTAATTGATTAATATCTGATAAATTGAATATATCACAATATGTAATATAATGCAAGGGAAAACGATAATTATTTTTCAATACATAGAATAATATTACAAAACGTGATATAATTTAATTCTTAGAGGTATGTGTTTTGTTATACTGTATTTTATTATTGGAGGGATCATATGGGTATATATAAAAAATTTATAAGAGTGTTCATAGTATTAATGGTAGTGACTAGTTGTACAAACCAGGAAGAGACGGGACTTGAAAAACCGGAGCTATCGGCTTCTGAATCTTTAAAAGACTCGATACAAGAGTCAACAGATGTTTTAAATAAAGAAAGCTCGATCTCGATAGTGGATTCGGAGTATACATACATAGAAAATCCGTCTCAAGAATTGCTTGAGAAAAATCCGGACTATTCCGGATGGATACGCATTGAAAATACGACGATTGATGAACCGATTGTCAAAGGCATAGATAATGAATTCTATCTGGACCGTGATTTTAATAAGAAAAAAGATAAATATGGGACTGTCTTTATGGATTATCGTAATATTGGGTTTGAATTTAGTGCGAATACAATTTTGTATGGGCATAATGCAAAGAATCGACTTCGTTTTGGCCCTTTAGAAGATTTTCTAGATAAAACATTGGCTTTGGAGGCTTCAACAATAACCATTCAAACCCTTTATGATACATATACTTATGATATCTTTGCCTTTTATTTTGATGTGGCTGAACCTAGCAACATACAAACCCGGTTTAGTCCATCAGCAACCTTTAGCCAATACCTTGAAGATGTATCGGCTAAAAGTTTATATGATTATGAGATTGAAGTTACAGAATCGGATCAAATACTGACCTTAGTTACCTGTAGCTATGATATCGATGACGGACGCTATTTTATACATGCAAAGAAACGATGAAAGGTGGTGAATGTATGCAAAAAATTGATTATAAAAAAATGCGAAGTAATCCTTTGAGAAGAGCCTTGGATATTGAGGAAATCTATACCTTGCTGGACCATACCTTGAATAAGGAATATACAACATATGGAGAAAGTCATGACTTTTGGGAATTCGTATATGTGAATAAAGGGAAGTTATATGTTGATACCTGTGGAATAATTATGGAAATCAATGAAGGCGAATTTATTCTGCATCGTCCGGATGATTACCATAGACACTTTGTTTTGAATAATTCAGCTAATATTAACATCGCTAGTTTTGTTTGTAACTGTTGCCAACTAAATGAAATCTCAAGAACAGCGATTAAAATTAATTCGTTGGCGCAAAGTATGATTAGGAATATTTTCCATATTGTTCATCTGGTTTTTGAACGTTATGAAGAAGGCGTTGGCTTTTTTAAAAAAGAAGAAAGTACAGTGTTGCACGAACAGCTCTTGCGTAACTGTTTGGAATCGGCTTTAATTGCTATAATCAATGATGAGAATGGAAGAACCTTGGTTATGGAACCCAGCAATGATTTTGAAGTGAAAAATGCAATCTTAGTTAAAGCGATTATTACTTATTTGAAAGACAAAGTTGATGAGAGTGTTACGATAGAAGAGATTTGTGAACAATTTCATGTATGTAAAACAACCCTTTCAGTGAATTTTAAAGAGGGAACGTCTAAGAGTATTTTGGACTATTACAATCATTTGAAAATTATTCGTTCGATGGAGCTGTTAACAGATAAAAGTTTGAATATTGGCGAGGTTGCTATGCGACTTAATTATTCCTCGAGTCAGTATTTTAGCAAAATGTTTAAAAAATACACCGGCGTGTCGCCGCGGCAATTTCAGAAAAAATATTCGGAAGATGTTGACGGAATTAAAGAAACATATTTTAGAAGTTAGAGGAGATTATTCGACAAGAGGTATCGAATAGTCTTTTTTTATGAACAATAGTATACAAACAATAAACGATACTATCTTGTTCTTTGTTTAATGTGCATTATAATATACTTGTGCAGTTAAATAATATGTGAACATTAACCTACGTACTGTTTTGACTAAAAAATGGTGTGCAAATAGTAGGGGGGAATGAGACATGTTTTATATAATTGTGTGTTAATCAAATTTGCCGGCAATACAATAATCTAAGATGAAAGTAATAAGGAGGATTTTTTTATGAAGAAACGATTAATGATTATGCTATGTGTACTTGTTCTACTCGCAAGTGCTTGTGGTAAAGCAGATCCACAAGAACAACAAAGTACGGACACGGGAAAAGCATCAAGTGCGACATCAAATGAGACATCAAGTGATAAAGCAATTGAAATTACAATGTTAACAGCAATGGCATATGGTACAGAAGGATTAGATATAGCCGTTGAAAATTTTAAGAAGCTCCATCCGAATGTGTCATTTGATATACAACATATGCCAAATGATTATGAAACCATTCTTAAATCAAGAATCAATGCTGGAGAGTTTCCGGATATAATTGCAGCTCAAACGGGATCGATGGTTTCTTCCTATTATGATTTTGCATATGATTTTACAAATGATCCGGTTTTAGATAAATTCAATACAGGAGCAATTGAATTATCAAAGAGTTCAGATGGAAAAGTCTTAAGTTTGCCATGGACTTATGAAACAATGGGAATTATTTACAATAAAGATGTGTTTGAAAAGGCGGGAATCACTGAACTTCCGGCAACAATGGATGAGCTAGAAGCAGTGTGTCAAGAACTAGAGGCACAAGGAATACTTCCATTTGCTACTGCTTTAAAAGAACCATGGGTACTAGCGCACATAGCATCGCATTACATGACAACAGAAAATGAAGATCCAATGAAAACAATTGACGCATTATCTAAGGGAGATATAACGTTTAGTGAAATGGATAACTTTAATAACTTATATAGACTATTGGATATGATGGTTGAGTATGGACCGAGTAAATTTTTAGAGATTGATTGGGAAAAATCTGAAAACATGTTGGCAAATGGAGAAACAGCAATGATTCATATGGGTGACTGGTGTGAAGCAGTGCTTAAGGATTTTAATCCTGATGTAAATGTCGGATTTCTTCCGGTTCCGGTTAGCAATAATGCGGATGAGTCGTATCTTCTTTCGAGTATTTCTTGGCAATTATTGGCTAACAAAGATTCAGAAAATGTTGAGATGACAAAAGAATTTTTAGAATATATTTTAACCTCGGAAGATGGACAAGTATGGATGACGGAATATGTTGGAGCTGTTCCGGCGACAAAGACAAATATGCAGGTGACAGGAATGCTGGCAAGTTCGGCAAAAGAGTCCATTGATGAGGGAATGACGAGACCTTGGAATCATACGCTTTGGCCATCTGGTTATAATATGAAAATGGGGGCTTTTTTACAAGAATATCTTTTTAATGTTGCAGATGCTGAAGGGTCTAATGAAAAGATTACCGCCGGATGGATAGATGAAGTTCAATAATAGAATTGAGGAAATAGTGTGAAAAATAAAAAAGTTAAAGGAATATTGGAACTAATGTTTTTTGCGGGACCGGCTTTGTTTTCGGTTGTTATGATTACGATTATTCCATTTCTCATGAACATATATTTTTCGGTTTTTGATTGCCAATTATTTATCGGATAGTCATTTATTGACAAATATAACCAGAGCATTCTATTTTCTTCCATATATTATCAGTTTGGTGGCTATCAGTTTGATATGGAGATTTTTGCTTGGTCCCGGATTTACTTATTTGTATGAATGGACAGGAATTGAAATATTCGGCATAAGTTGGCTTGGAGATCCGGGTTATGCTATGATCTCGATTATTCTAGTTTCTGTTTGGCAAAACATGGGCTTTTTCATGATCATATATATTGCAGGTTTTATGGCGATTCCTAAAAGCCTATTGGAGGCATCATCAATTGATGGAGCAACAAAATTCAAACGTTTCTTGAAGGTGAAGTTACCTTTATTAATGCCATCGATTACAATTTGTATTTTTTATTCACTGACATTTGGGTTGAAATTGTTTGATATTATCCTGGTCCTCACAAAAGGAGGACCGGGTAATGCGACGCGAACGGTTGCGTATGATATTTATAATGATGCGTTTTTATCGAACAGATATGGGCTGGCTACTGCGAAATCATTGGTGTTTTTTGCAGTTGTGTTAATTGTTACCGTACTTCAACTTCGATATTTTAAAAATATGGAGGTGGAATACTAATGACTTCTTCGTTTGTGAAGAAAAATGCTGCAAAAATTATTATTAGCGTTATGGCTATTATCTGGTTGTATCCAATTGCCCTGATAGCTATAAATTCATTCAAACCATATAATGAAATTATTAATGCCTTCCTGAGTTTGCCAACTTCGATTTCGTTTGATATGTATGTTGAAACATGGGTTGATTTTGAATTTCTGATTTTGTTTAGGAATACAATTTTATATACACTTGTTACAGTGACAATGATTGGTGTTTTTGCACCGATGGCAGCTTACAAACTAGCGCGCTTAAAAAGTCATCTCAGTAATTTGGTTTTTTTGATTATTATACTTCCGATGATGGTTCCCTTTCAAACATATATGATTACATTAACAAAGTTTATGGGTAACATCGGATTGCTTGGAACAAGACAAGGTTACATTTTTGCAAATATTGGATTGTGTATGCCCTTAGCGGTGTTTATGATTCATGGATTTGTTAAAAATATTCCGATTGAACTCGAAGAAAGTGCCTATATTGATGGAGCAAGCAAATTGCGATCATATATACAGATTACATTGCCCTTGCTAAAACCAATATTGATTACAGTATTGGTGATTGATACCTTGGCAGTTTGGAATGATGTAATTGTAAATATACTTATTTTGGGCGGCAAACCGGCAACGCAAAATATTCAAAATGCGCTGTATAGCAAATTTTCAGCCATGCAATCTGATTGGGAGCATGCATTGCCTGGGTTAATGATTTCAACAATTCCAAATATCATCTTCTTTGTTTTTATGCAGAAGCATATTGTGGGTGGTATAACAGCAGGAGCAGTCAAAGGCTAAAGAATGAACAAACTATGGAGGTATAAACAGTGAAAAAAATAAAAGCAATATTAGTAGGGGCAGGAGCCAGAGGTTCAAAAGCATATGCGCCCTACGCCTTAGAAAATCCTGAGGAATTAGTATTTGTCGGGGTAGCAGAACCAATAAAATCGAGACGTGAAGCTTTTTGTCAAGAACATGGAATATCGGAAGATTATGCATTTGAAAGTTATGAGGAGCTTTTTGAGAAAAAAATAGAGGCTGATGTCGCTTTAATATGTACCCAAGACAAAATGCATTATGATCCGACAATTCGTGCGCTTCGCAGTGGGTATAATGTATTGTTGGAAAAGCCTATTGTCACCCCTCAAGAATGTTTAGGGATTGAAAAAGAAGTTAAAGCTACCGATAAAAAGCTGACAATATGTCACGTTCTTCGTTACACACCTTTTTTTGGAAAAATCAAAGAGCTTATTGATGAAGGTAAAATTGGTGATGTTGTGGCAATTACACACAATGAAAATGTCGGCTACTTCCACGCGGCGCATAGTTATGTTCGAGGGAATTGGAGGAAGAAAGAAGAGTCGAGCCCGATGATTTTGGCTAAGTCTTGCCATGATATTGATATTCTCATGTGGTTAGTTGGTGATAAATGTAAGCAAGTAAGTTCGTTTGGATCACTTAAGCATTTTAAAGAAGAAAACGCACCGAGTGGCGCAGCGAATCGATGTATCGATTGTAGTATTCGTAATACATGTCCATATAATGCGCTTGATATATATATGGATGAAGCTAATACAGGTTGGCCGGTAAACGTGATTACCGATGATTTTTCTATAGAAGGAAGGTTGAAAGCTTTAAGGGAAGGTCCTTATGGGAGATGCGTTTATCATTGTGATAATGATGTTGTAGATCACCAAGCGGTTATTCTTGAATTTGATAATGGAGTGACGGCAACGTTTCATATGAATGCATTTACATTTAATGTGAATCGAACAATAAGGGTAAGTGGAACAAAAGGCGAGATTATTGGTGATATGGAAGAAGAAACAATTCACTTATATGATTTTAATGAAAAAACCAAAACAAAAGTTAAGTTAAATAAAATTACAGAAAATGATTATGGACATGGTGGTGGCGATTATGGGCTCATGAAAGAGCTGATAAAATCCTTAAGGCAGCCGGAAGTATATACGATGCGTAGTGAAATAGGAAGCGCAGTAGCTAGTCACATGGTTACATTTGCAGTAGAGGAATCACGGATAAAAGGTGAAGTTATAAAGTTGTAGAAGTGTGCTAGGGTGCAATAAAAAAGTCGGTACAATGAGTGTACCGACTTTGCTCTTCTATCCTATTCTTTTGTTTTTAATGCGATTCGAAGACAATAGCCAAATCCGCCCCATGTAATGGCGATAGAAATGATTGCCATAATAATTGCGCTAGTAGTCACTTAGATCAACTCCTTTTCCGATAGAGCTATGATAGGTGGGTTGCCCTTTGAAATGGTTGAGCACAAGAGCCATAACAAGGATGAAGGCCATTGTAGAACCGCCAATAGCTAAGAGGGATTTGAGATCATAGTCTTCATAGCCTTGAGTTAAGTCGATAACCGTATTAAAGACAAACATGATGGATAATACAATGGGTGTTAAATATTTAAGCGATAGCTTCCACCACTTGCCGACGGAAAAGTCAGACATACCGTTGGCGTACTGGCGAACTTCTTCTAGGTTCAAGTACCAGCTTAGGAAGATAATCTCGATGAGTCCGGCAATGGCAATGGCATAAATATTAATGAAGTGATCGATAATGTCTAAGAAATACAAGCCTGCATCAGTGACAAATAAGAAGGAAAAGATGAATCCAACCAAACATGTGATGGTTAGGATTTTTTTTCGTGAACTTTCGAACTTATCTGAAAATCCGGAGACAATAACTTCTAAAATGGACATACTGGAACTGAATCCGGCAAAGATGAGGCAAGAAAAAAAGAGTGCCCCCATTAATGCGTTCATATTGGGAAGGGCATTGATTGCCGTTGGAAAAACAACAAAGGCAAGGCCGATTCCACCCGTAGATACTTCGCTCACAGGAATCCCTTGGCTTGTAGCCATGTATCCAAGAACGCTAAATACAGCGATTCCGGAGAGGATGCTAAAAGAGCAGTTGCCTAATCCGGTTAAGAAAGCATTATTGACTAAGTCAGTCTTTTCCGGTAGATAGGATGCATAGGTAATCATAATTCCAAAGCATATGCTTAAGGAATAAAAAATCTGTCCGTAAGCGGCAATCCAAACCGTCGGATCTTTTAACTTGGTAAATTCAGGTTTGAAAAAATAGTCAAGTCCTTGGGCTGCGCCGTCTAGCGTTAAGCCCCGAGCAGTAATAACAACAAGACAGATGACCAATAAAGGCATAAAGATCTTATTGGCTTTTTCAATTCCGGCTTTGATGCCACCCATGAGTACAATATAGTTCACTAACCAAACAAGGGCAAGTGCGACTAACATTTTTGTGTTAATCCCGCCTATGTTTAAGGGGTGATCGGAAATGTTCAAAAAGTTATTAAAGAAAAAGCTTTCTGTATCCTGACCCCATTGGCCTTTGAAGGCATATAGGACGTAGTTAATGGTCCATCCGATAATCGCGGTGTAGTAGATAACGATGCCGAAGGATATGGCGGTTTGAAACCAGCCAAGGAGCTCCATTTTTTTTGAGATGCGTCCAAAAACGCCGGGGGTTGAGCGTTTTACTTTGTGTGCAACGGCAAATTCCAGGATGAGTATGGGAATACCGGCGGTTAATAATGCAAATAAGTAGGGTATCAAGAATGCGCCACCGCCATTGCTAGCTGCTACATAAGGGAAGCGCCATATGTTGCCCAAACCGATGGCGGATCCGATCGCTGCAATGACAAATCCCATTCGAGATCCCCATTGTCCTCTTTTTTCGTTCATAGTAATCTCCTTTAGTTATAATAAAAAACTCACTGAGAAATATAATACCCGAAATTTTGATGCGTGTAAACCCAAGAAAGGTCGAATTATGGTATAATAATGAAGGATTTTATGATGAGTCAGAATCAGGGAGGACATGCGATGCAGCAAAAACGCGCTTTATTGTTAAGTTTAATCGGAGGAACCGTTCCTTTTTATGTTCGTGGAATAGCCATGGAGCAATCCCACATCGAGTTAGAACATTATTCGTTATATACTTCTCCGTTTTTTATTGATCTTTTTAGTGTTTCAAAATCTCGGGTGCTGGCTTTTTTTCTTTTATTAGCCGGACTCTATTTGGCCTATATGGTATTGAAGAGACGTCTTCATATTCCCATGAACCCGATGCTATTGCTTCCCGTCATTTTTATGGCAATCATTGGTTTGACAACGCTGACATCTGAGTACAGTGCGATTGTTCCTATAGGATTTTCAGAACGCTACGAAGGTGGACAGGTTTATGTGTATTATAGTATGTTGATTGTATTGAGCGGGATTCTTTTGCAAAATCGCCAAGATGTGTATGCCCTAATGCGGGGCATTGGCATTGGAAGTATACCGGTGACAATCATTGCATTTTTGCAGACTATGGATATTTTTCCCATAACCAGTACACGTCTAGAGCCTTTTATGTTCGGCTTAAACAATCCGGTTTCCCACGGTGCGATTGCAAAATATTTGGAAGCCCATCGGACGTTTCGAGAAGGCTTTGACTTTGCATCGACAACCTTATATAATTCCAATTATTATGGGGTATATTCAGCGGTGGTTTTATTCGTAGCCCTTGGACTATTTACTATGAGTAAAAGCCAAAAAGGGAAACTCTTTAGCGGTGTTTTAGTAATCATTAATTTTATGGGGCTTCTTTTTTCAGGCTCTAAAGCAGGATTTTATATGGTTCTCTTTTTCTATATTTTGTCTTGCTTTCTATCGGTCAATGAAAAATCGAAAAAGAATCTCCTGCACTATGGAATCTTAGCCGGAGTTATGGTAGTTGCATTTGTAGGGATTAATATATATTCGGGAGGTCGTGTTGCCAATCGTTTCTTTAATGTTCCGACCAAAAGTCTGACTATGAATGAAGACGAAGGTGTGAGTCAAAGTGGCTTCTTGCTTCTTCAATCCATCGATATTGGAGAGGATGAGACGATCTTAAGTAACGGTCAAGATAATGTGGTGGTTAAAAATAGTGATCAGGGTCTCGTGTTGGCCAATGAAGAAGAATTGATTGGAGAGTGGCAATACGAATATATTGATGATGTCATGAAGTTGAGTATTCAAGAACACCGCGCATTTTTGCTTGCTTTAGATGATGGGCGTGTAGGTGTTATCGGCCCCAAAGGGATTGTGGATGCAATCCCTGAGCCGCTACCCATGTTGATGAATGGATATTTTTTGTCCTCTCGTGGATATATCTGGTCAAAAGTATTACCCATGATTCGTGAACGCCTATGGTTAGGGCATGGTGCTGATACACTGGCTATTTATCATCCGGCAGATGATGTGATTAATGCCTTTAATTATACGTTCACTACAACCAGTATCGCAGTTAATCCTCATAGTTTGTATCTGCTTTTGACCTTTAACTTTGGTCTGGTCGGCCTATTTGTTTTCTTAATCATGGTTGGGGTTCCCCTCCTTCGATTATTGACTCAATATACAAAAAATCCGGAAAAACGTCTATATATTCGAAGTATCGCAACGCCGGTTGTCGTTTTTCTGGCCCTTGGCCTAAGTAATGATACGATTATAGGAACCGGTGTCATTTTGTACTTGCTCATCGGTGTGTTATACGCAAGGACAGAAGATGAGAAAGAGGTATTGATGGATTAAAGGTTTTCGAGTATACTTCATAATATATTAAAGAAAATTGAAGGTGGTAAGAATGCAAGAATTTGAAATATATGATAGTAAACCCTTAGTTGAGCAGGTGTTTAATTATCTGTTAACTTATCTTATTGATAAAAAACTAGAAGTTGGAGACAAATTGCCCAATGAATACGAGTTGGCTGAAATGCTGGGTGTCGGTCGAAGCACCATTCGGGAAGCTGTTAAGTTGCTGGTTTCACGTAATATTGTTGAGATTCGACGAGGTGCCGGAACCTTTGTATCCTCCAAGCGTGGCGTGGTCGAAGATCCCCTTGGTCTATCCATGGCAAAAGACCGGGAAAAGTTGGCCCTAGATCTTGTCAATGTAAGATTGATGCTTGAGCCTGAAATAGCAGCTATGGCAGCTAAAAATGCTACAGAGGAGGACATTGAAAATCTTGTCCGCCAATGCGATAAAGTGGAATCACTCATTCGTGCTCAAAAAGATCATACCCAAGAAGATATTAAGTTACATCGTTATATTGCCAAGTGCAGTAAAAATCAAGTGGTCGAAAATTTGATTCCCATTATTAACTCCTCCGTTTTTGTCTTTGTTAATGTAACAAACAGCCAATTGTTGGAGGAGACAATAGAGACCCATCGTGAGATTGTAGATTGTATAAAACGGCGGGATGTTGAAGGTGCAAAGTATGCAATGATTATGCATCTCAATCATAATCGAAAAGTTATTTCAAAAATGTATGATGCAGAATAGTTTGATCAGAGTTTTCCCGAAAAAAAGGAAAGCTCTTTTTTTATACGGTTTTTTATAAAAAGAGAGCAGATGTCTTTTGGCTTTAAAAATAACTTACACAAAAAAAGCGGGGATTATTAGTGGATATTCACAAAAAAACAGGTTTTTATTGACGGTAATGCAGATGTAATATATAATACGTTTATAAATCAAGCAGATGTCAGACAACATAAACACGGAAAAAGAAAAGGAGTTTTTATGGAGTACAATAGTCAAAAAATCCGAAAAATAGCACCGGAAATGGATCCATTGAGAATGGGAATGGGATGGTCTGTCGATGACTTGTCAAAATCGCAGATTATTATCGAAAGTACTTTTGGAGATAGTCATCCGGGTAGTGCGCATTTGATGGACCTCGTCGAGCGAACGTCTAAAAATATTAGCCGGTCAGGCGGGAAACCGGCAAGATATTTTGCCACAGATATTTGTGATGGCATGGCTCAAGGGCACGATGGAATTAATTACTCGCTCGTATCTAGGGATATGATTGCAAATATGATTGAGATTCATGTGAATGCAACAACATTTGATGGAGGAGTCTTTATATGTAGTTGTGATAAGGGTGTTCCTGCACATTTAATGGGAATAGGCCGAGTAAATATTCCTTCGATTATTGTAACAGGAGGGGTCATGGAAGCAGGGCCGAACTTATTGACCTTAGAACAGATTGGTATGTATAGCGCTATGGAAAAAAGAGGTGAGATCACGCAAGAGCAACTCACAGATTATAAACATCACGCATGCCCTTCCTGTGGGGCGTGCTCCTTTATGGGAACAGCATCTACCATGCAAATTATGGCAGAAGCATTAGGGTTGATGCTTCCGGGTAGTGCTTTAATGCCTGCTACATGTGAAGATCTAAAAATCATGGCAGATCGAGCAGGAGAACAGGTTGTCAAATTGGCAGCGCAAGGACTAAAAGCGCGAGATATTGTCACGAAAAAGTCTTTTGAAAATGCAATTATGGTTCATGCAGCAATATCAGGATCTTCGAATTCGTTAATTCACATACCGGCTATAGCCCATGAGTTCGGAATTGATTTAAATGCAGATGACTTTGACCGGATTCATCGAGATGCTCATTATTTATTAAACATTCGCCCGGCAGGCGAATGGCCGGCAGAATATTTTTACTATGCGGGTGGTGTGCCACGTATTATGGAAGAGATAAAAGAACGCTTGCATTTGGATGTGATGACAGTTACCGGAAAAACCTTAGGTGAAAACCTTGAAGAAATGAAGAAAAATGGATATTATGAACGGTGTGATGAATTTCTAAAACAACGTGGATTAAAAAGAGAAGAAATTATTCGAAATTATCATGATCCGATCGGAAAAAATGGAACTATTGGTGTGCTCAAAGGAAACTTGGCACCGGATGGAGCGGTCGTAAAATATTCTGCAGTACCCAAAGAAATGCAAAAAGCAGTCTTAAAAGCAAGACCCTTTGACTCTGAGGAAGAAGCCTTAAATGCAGTCTTAACTAAAATAATAAAGCCCGGAGATGCGGTAATCATTCGCTATGAAGGACCTAAAGGTACTGGAATGCCTGAAATGTTTTATACCACAGAAGCTATTGCATCGGATCCGGAATTATCTAAAAGCATTGCATTAGTTACAGATGGAAGATTTTCGGGTGCAACAAAAGGTCCTGCAATTGGGCATGTGTCCCCGGAAGCGGCGGAGGGCGGACCCATTGCGCTGATTGAAGAAGATGATTTAATTCATATTGATATTGAAAATAGAGTGCTTGAAGTGGTTGGAATACAGGGGGAAGAACAATCAGGAGAAGTTATAGAGCGCGTATTAAAGGAGCGTCGAAAGCAATGGAAAAAACCGGAAGAAAAGTACAAAAACGGTGTTTTGCATTTGTTTGCTAAAAATGCAGTTTCGCCGATGCAAGGCGGGTACATGAGCTAATAAAAAAAATATATTATTAAGGAGAAGGATTATGGAAAATGGAATGGGAATGTTTTCGTATCAGGTACTACTAGTAACGCAAGGATGGGAACCGACTAGTGGAAGTCGGCTAGTTATAGCTGCTTTATTAGGACTGGCAGTCTTATTGCTCTTGATTATTAAAGCAAAAGTGCAACCGATAATCTCCATTTTAATCAGTGCAATAGCAATCGGTTTATTTGCAGGAATGCCCTTTGGCATGATTGTTGACTCTGTGGGGACAGGAATTGGAAATACGTTGAAAGGGATAGCCCTATTAATTGGTCTTGGATCTATGTTTGGAGCTATACTCGAAATATCAGGTGGGGCCCAACGTATTGCGATAACCATGGTAGACAAATTCGGAGAGAATAAAGCGGCTTGGGCATTAGGAATTAGCGGATTAATTATTGCAATGCCCGTGTTTTTTGATGCCGGTTTGATTATTTTGATTCCGCTGGCCTTTAGTTTGGCAAAACGCACGAAAAAATCCACGCTTATTTATGCGATACCTCTCTTAGCAGGGCTAGCGGTTGGACATGCATTTATTCCACCAACGCCGGGGCCGATTCTTGTAGCGAATCTGCTAGGTGTAGAATTAGGTTATGTCATTGGTGTGGGTGTTATTGTCGGAGCACTTGCTATGATTGTTGCAGGACCTATATTTGGTAAATATATTGGAAATAAAATCATGACACCGGTGCCAAAAAGTATCGATGAATTAATGGAACATGATCCCAAAAAACTTCCTAGCTTTTTGACGGTGGTTAGTATTATACTTATACCTTTAGTGCTGATATTGTTAAACACATTATCGAAAGCTGTTCCGGCTTTGGCAAGTGTTCAACCACTGTTTGGATTTTTAGGAGAACCTTTTGTTGCCTTATTGTTAGCAACGGTTACAGCAATGCTTATCTTGGGAATTAAAAATGGATATTCTAAAGAAGAACTTGAAAAAATCATGACAAAATCATTAGAACCAACGGGAATGATTTTACTCGTAACAGCAGGTGGTGGAGTGTTAAGATATATTTTACAAGATTCAGGATTAGGTGAAATCATTGGCGGGGCTGTTTCGTCAAGTGCCCTTCCCTTAGTTGTCATTGCCTTTGTTGTTGCTGCACTGGTCCGAATATCTATCGGTTCTGCAACTGTATCGATGACCATGGCAGCCGGAATTATCTCGGCTATGCCTGAAATTGCTAACTATTCACCCTTATATTTAGCTTGCGTTACAGCTGCTATTGCAGGTGGGGCGACAGTGATGAGTCACTTTAATGACTCGGGATTTTGGTTAGTAAAATCACTGCTTCAAATCGATGAAAAAACAACGCTAAAATCGTGGACAGCCATGGAGACAATTGTCGGAGGCGTAGGATTTTTAGGTGCACTTGTTATATCGTTTTTCGCATAACTAACTAATAATTGAATTGAAAGAAGCCAGGAAGCATGAATAGCTAGTCATGCTTCCTGGCTTCTTTTTTAACACTTTTTTTAAAAGGAAAAAGCCTTTAAAAGTAGAATATATAACATATGGACAGCTATTTTTGGAAGTGTATCGAGAGGAGCAAATGCGATGAAAAAAACATTCTTATTTTCAATAATGATATTTATTTTTCTTTTTTCCCAGCTAGGTGCAGTTATAGCCTTAGAAAAACCATCAGACTGGGCTGTTTATGAAGTCAATCAGGCCCAATCATTAGATTTAGTGACAAACCAAGTTGTGACTGGTTTTCAAGATTCGATTACGCGCGAGGCTTTTGCTGAACTTATTATGAAGATGTATGATCGAATGTCGGGGCAACCGGTTAACGTATCTTCCGGCAATGTGTTTGTCGATACTAATAATCCGGATGTATTAAGAGCCAATGCACTTGGTATTGTCTATGGAGTGGGAGAAAACCGTTTTAATCCTGGGGCAAATATTAAGCGACAAGAAATTGCGGTCATGTTTTATCGTGCACTACAACGTATTGATGACCAACGTGTGAATGAAGATGCAAAATCAGACTTTAGTGTGCTTTTTGGATTTGCTGATGCACAGGTGGTTGATGATTGGGCAAGACAAGCGGTCATTTATATGTATAATCAAGAAATTATGGGTGGGATTGGAAATAATCGTCTAGACCCATTAGGGTATACAACAAAAGAGCAGGCAATAGCCCTTGTTTATCGTACATATCTTCGCTTTTCCAATGAAATAACCTTAGGTATATCTTTGGAGCAATTAGAAACAATCCTTGGAGAGGCGACGGATATTGTCGAAAGTGAATATGGTTTTGATTGGTATTTGTATGCGGAGGATTATGGACGCTATATTCAAGTAGGCGTTGAAGATAGTAGTGTTGTTGCACTGTATACAGGAAGTAGTGTATACACATTTGCGGAAGAATTTATAGGTAGTCAAAAAGCAGAAATCAGGGAAAGTTATGGTCAACCGGAAGAATATATTTTGAAAGGTCGTACGCGATATTACCATTCGGCAACGGATAGTGTTGATCATTATGAACTTGATCGGGGATATGTACGAATATTTTATGATAGTCATAAAGAGAACCTTGCAAATGGTGTATTATGGATAGAAAAAAATACAGAATTAGGACTAGAAGGCTTCCACGGAAACCTTAACGAGGAAGTTCGCCGTGGTTATGAACGTCAGCTCTTTCATTTAGTCAATGCAGCAAGGAAAAATGAAGGTAAGACGATCCTTGAATGGGATGACCAAGCAGCTAGAGCAGCCTATTTGCACAGTGAAGATATGGCCAAGCAAAACTATTTTTCGCACACCAGTCTAGATGGCAGTAATCTTCTTGACCGACTACAGGGACAAGGTATTCAACTGCGCCTTGCAGCGGAAAATCTAGCAGCCAACCAAAATGCAATCTTTTCCCATAATGGTTTACTTAATTCATGGGGGCATCGCGTGAATATCTTTGGCGATACAAGCCGATTAGGTGTTGGAACCTATCTTATCGACTCAGGCGACTATAGAATATATCACACACAAAATTTTTATAAGTGAAAGGCAGATTGATATGGAGCAAAAAAAATTTAATAATAAAGGACAAGCCATATATTTTTCTCATGGAGGAGGCCCGTTGCCATTACTTCATGATCCTTCCCATGATAAAATGGTGGAGTTTATGAAAAAGCTTTCATCAAACATCTCGCGACCGGATTCGATTATTGTTTTTAGTGCCCACTGGGAAGAGCCGGTGGTGACGATTCAAAGTAGTGATGAACCGGAACTCATCTATGATTATTATGGATTTCCAGAAGAAGCGTATGCAATTGAGTATCCGTGTAAAGGAAATCCTGGTTTAGCGAAAAAAATAGCAAATTTATTAAAGGCTGCTCAGATTGAGTGCGTGATTGACGATCAACGTCCTTATGATCATGGCTCATATATTCCCTTAAAATTAATGTACCCGGAGGCGGATATCCCTGTTCTGCAAGTCTCTCTCAATATTGATTTAGATGCGCTTACACATCTTAAAATAGGAAAGGCATTAGACCCCTTGATGGATGAGAACGTCTTGATTATCGGATCTGGATTTTCATTTCATAACATGAGAGAGTATGATTTTTCAGGTAGAAATTTGGAAGACCCAAAAAACAACGTTTTTCAAGAACGGCTAATAGAACTTTGTTGTGACGAGAAAGACGAAGCGAAAAAGTGGGAACAAGGAGCTGATTGGGAAAACTTTCCGGAAGCCCGATATTGCCATCCGCGAGAAGAACATCTTATCCCCCTCTTTGTCTGCCTTGGCGTCAGTCAAAATGTAGGAACAAAGATATTTGATGACTATATTGCCGGCAAGAGAGCAACGGCATTTTATTGGGGTGTGGAATTAAACTAGGATAATAATAAAATCGGTATCGAGAGATATCGATTTTTTGTGCATTTTTTTAAGACCTTATTCCTATTGCAAGACCTTGTCATCTTCGATATTCTATTATAGTATGATTCATTTCAAAAAAATATGTAAATCGAGGAGAGAGTTATGAAAAACTTAAAACGTTCACTGATGTATGTCTTGACATGTCTTTTTATGTTATCTTTTTTTACACCCCTTTATGCGGCGACAGATATTAAAACAACAGATTGGTTTTACGATTCGGTAAACCGACTCATTGAGGATGACCGTGCTATTATCCTTGGCTATCCGGATGGTAGCTTTCGCCCACAGAAGAAGCTCACACGAGACCAGTTCATTACCATGGTGGTTCGAGCAGCAGGCCAAGAACCCGGAAATGCAGACGGTTATTGGGCACAAAATTACATCGATACAGCAATTGAATTAGGTTTTCTTGAAACAAGTGACTTTACAGATTATACCGGACCGATTACACGTGAAGAAATGTCTATGATTATTATTCGGGCCCTTGAACATCTTGAGGGTCAACAAGCGATAGAGGATTTAAACGACTTAGACCAAGTTCTTCAAGTCGTTAGCGATTCTAACGATTTTACCTATAAATATAAAAACTACATAATTCAAACCTATAAACTTGGCATTATTACCGGTTATACAGACCATACATTTAGGCCCCATGGTGTATTAAGTCGTGCCGAAGCCAGTGCGGTTCTGATTCGTCTCATTGATCCCAAAGAACGAATCGAATTCGACTTTGAGGCACTCTACGAAAAACAACACTCCGGCATCGAATCGAAACTTCTAGGCGGAGCCGATTGGGTTGATCCACTGACTGCAAGCGATTATGAAAATGCAAAAGCAGATTGGGATCTGATGACGAGTGATATGGATTATTTGCCAAGTGAAATATCTTTCGAACTAGATAGGGTAAAGAATCAACAATCTATTGATTATGCGTCAGGTATTTTAATGTATGACGAAAATGGTCCATTATCAGGATATGTAGAAGATTTTGAACGCTTACTTCAACGTCGAATGTCACAAGATCAGGTGAATATTGTAATGAAATATCTTGAAGAGAAAACGAATAAGGATGCGTACCTTGAACATGATCAAGCTTTCTTTTATTTAGATAATGATAAATATTTGGTTAGGATTGATGAAGTATTATTGGGAGAAGGTACGCAATATGAAACTGCAATAGAAGTTAATTTTAATATCTGGTATCGAGATACGAACTTCATTAATAAATATGAAGAAGATATAACACAAATCATGCCTTATACCGATGTTGTGATTTATCGATAGGAGGCTAACAATGAAAAAAAAGAGTATAGTATTGCTGTTAATCTTTACATTGCTAATAAGCGGAATAGATATAATCAAAATATCGGCAGCAGAGATACCACCTTCTATGCAGACGGCATATGAAATGATAATAGAACAAAGACCACCATGGGGAGATGCTTTTCCTATTGAGGCATTTAGTATAGATATTTGGAATGAATATAATGTTCTAGTTCTGGACCTTCCAGGAACATTTCCTTCAAATTTGTCAACCATAAAGGAGCCAGATGGTTCGGCTAATGACTATAATAGTAGTGCAGATCAGTACCGTTATATTGGTTATAATCCGGATGGATATTTGGTCAATAACCCAAAGTATCCCGATGATCATAGTGGTTCAGCAGTCATTAACACCTATGATTGGCAAAATAATACAGATCCAGTAACTGATATTGACCAGTATATATTAACCGTCGAAGATCGGGAATTCTATGAAACCGAAATTTTCTACTTCCTTGAAAACGAGTACGGACCACGTTTTGATGAGACAGAAGACCCAAGTAGCTGGCTTGATAATGCTATTGTCATTGTACCGGTCTCATCAACAGGTAAAGGCGTCATCAAATACATGCATAAATGGGATTCGAATCATGATGGAGTCAAAGAGAATTGGTACATTACCGTGAATCTACGCTCCGTGAATGAGGTGGAAGAAGAACTTATTGAAGAAGAACCGACGGAGGAGATTAGCAATCTTCCCTCGGCGCAATTAGATAGTCATGCAACTGCTGTGATTCAAGCGGACCCTCGTGGAAATGAAGCTTTTGATGCGACGGTGGCTGTGCCCACTTCGGATGATCTCTATATTCAAGTACAAGCCAAAGAATATTTGTATGAGCTGGATTATCAGCATATCACAGGGAGTAAAACCTATCCGGTGACAGTGACACGATCCTATAAACTGATCAAAGGTGTTAAAAATCAAATAACAGGAGAAGTGAAAGAAGTGTCAAAAACAGTATCTGTAAGCAAGACATTTCAGATTGTGCGACCTTACAGCTTTTATCTAGTTCAAAGCTTAGGTGTATTTTCATTAAACCAAGCGGTAATAGAAAATGACGCCTTACCGAATGGGATGCAGACCTTATCAAGTTCTGTGAGCGGTCCCTACGTTGAATTAAAGAGAGATGATGACCCAGCAAACCATATGATAGACCCGGTTTCAGGACCGGTGAAGCTGACATTGCCTCAGAAGGCATTAGGAAGTAAAAGTAATCGATCCTATCCGTCGGTTCCCAGTGAAAATTTTCGTCCGACAGCAGAGAACGCCGTGGGTCAGATTCAAGTCAGTAATGACGGACTTGTTTTTAATGGTCAGGTATTAATGGATGATGGTTTTTATGAAGCTACGGCCCCGGCACCCGAACCCATTCCGGAAGCACCCCTTAACAGTGCCGATGATTTATATCAAGGACAACTGACCATACCGACAACCCTGATCAATGGGGTGAAAGCTTCCAAAGGAGACATCATCTATAGAACAGTCATTGATACCCAAAACCGCAGCCAACGTATTGAACCCATTCAATCAATTAATGATGTGACCGTCCATACCCCGGTGGTTTGCTATCCGATTTTGAATGAGATTAGCAAGGAAACCCAACAATTTACCTATGATGAGGCTCGACAACAGCTTGTCATTGGTGAGACCTTTCATATCGAGTATCCAAAGAGTGGTCAGCATAGCAACAATCGAGGATATGGAGATCGAGATTATAGTCAGTATTTTGAGGTCAAGCAAGTGGCCTTTCCCTTTGATGTTTATGTAGGAACCGGTTATGAGGGGACCTATTTTCCCAAGAATACATGGGGAAATTTTAACAGTTTAGAAGCAAGCTTTTTTGTTCCGTCTTGGGAAGTTGAAAAAGAAGGGGATATTCTCTTTCGTTCTATTCCGATTAATATTCAAGACCTCATGACAGATCCCTTTGAATATCATGCCAATCTGGATTTGACAAAGTATAAAGCGGTTGAGTCTATTCCTTTTCACCTGTCGAGTAAACTCTATGATTTCACAGTAACGGAATGTCCGGATGATTATTGGATAGAGGTGATCTCAAAAAGCACACCTTATAAAAGTGCAGACCTTCCCATCAAGCCTAAGGATACAAGGAAGTCTCAGACACCGGATTATGGGGTCATGCTGGGCTATCCTATTGCTTTTGAAATGCTAACCAATGGAGATTTATATGATGGAGCAGATTATATTGAGCTTCGTCCCTCTTATGAGTATGTACCCCTTCAAAATGGAGCGCCGGATTTTTCGCAGCGTCAAGCTGTAGATGTCTATGTCAGCACCTATAATCAGGTGCTACCCTTTGACGGGACCTTAAGATTAGATTCGAATAAACGCACCTTTATTGGTGAAAGCCACTTGCGTCCGGCCTCGATTGGAGAAGATGTGAAAAAACGGTCGGTGCAAGAGTGGAAGGGGAGCTTTCACTTGCCCAACATGGCCTATTTTTTACCGAAAGGAACAAATATAAGGAAGCTAGGTCATATTGATCTTGGTGGCGATCCATTCTTGCATAACGGATACATTATCGTTGGTTTCGAGATGTGGGTTTATAAAGCAGGAACGCGCCGATATCTTGGCTATAACAATGGATGGAGGGAAGAAGGCTTTGTAACAAGACAAGGTGGGGAAACCTATCGTTTGGGAGATGTGGTCATTTACAGTTCGAGTCGACGGGCTAGTCAGACCTATCGCTAACATATGCAAAATAAATGAGTCATGTAAGAGGGCGCACGATATACGCCTTTTTCTACGGAAAAATTTAAATATATATGTTATACTATAGGGGAGAAATTTGCATCATGAGAGGAGAAATTTTATGCGGAAATTATACATCAAGCAAAAAGTCTTTAAGATTACGGACCATTATCCGGTCACTGATGAAAATCAGAATCCGATTTATTACGTGGATCAGGATTTTAAGCTTATTGGGAATACGGTACACGTCAAAGACGCTGCAGGAAGAGAGATTTTTGTTATTGATAAGGAGATACTTACCTTTCTACCACGATATGTTGTGAGTTTTGCCGACGGTCGACGTGTATCTCTAAAAAGTCGATTTACATTTTTTAAGAAGCAGATTGATGTGGAAGCAGAAGGGCTTCAGCTTGAACTTGAGGGGAATTTTTTTGATTTTCATTTTTCGATTTATGAAAACGGTCGAGAAATCGGGTCCATTACGCGAGAATTCCTTACTTGGGGGGATACCTATGTATTGAACATCTTTGATGAATCAAAAGAAGTTTTTGTATTAGCATTAATGATTGCGGTTGATTGTATTAAGGACTCGGAAGAAAAAAATTAAAGAAAATGAAAAGGATTCGATTGTATGAAGCCGAAAAAAGAGTTGACGCATCATCTATTTCATATTATATTGTGTTTCATTTTATTTATATCGGTATTTAATATTGTTACAAATACGCTTATTGGGTTTCCAATTGAGGACAATTTCAAGTGGGTTTTTTTTGCAATTTTGGCAATGATTACTTATTTTTTCACGCGTTATAAATTATCGCTAATATGGAAAACGGTGTTTTTTATTTACATTATTTATGTTATGTTACCGGTAAGTTTTATTGAATCCGGTGGAACGCAAAACAATGTTATGGGATATGTGTTTCTACTCGTCATTTGCGTCACTTTTTTCTTCTGGGGACATTTACGAATATTCATGATTTGCTCAATCATTATCATGTTAAATATATTGTTATATATTGAGTTTCAATTTCCACAAGTGGTAAAATTTTATCCGAGTGAAATTCACTCTATTGACCGCCTTACTCAGACGTCGGTCTTACTAATAATAGCCTTTCTATTCCTTAAAATTTTTTCGGATACATATGCCAAAGATCGTGAACGACTTAATAAACTCGTTCATTATGATAGTTTGACGGAACTGCTGAATCGGCGTTCTTTTGATGATGAATTGAACAAAATTTTAGAACGATCAAATCGGAAAAGTGAATATATTGTTTTTTTTGATATTGACTATTTTAAAGAGATTAATGATACACAAGGACATCATTATGGAGATGAGGTCTTGCAGGAGATGGCCGATGAGTTAAAGAAGGTTTTTATATATCCGAACATTGTAGCAAGATGGGGTGGCGACGAATTTGTGGCCTTGTATCATGGAGATTATGAGACCTTGATTCAAAAGATTGAAAGTTTATATATAGATATCGACCTGTCATTTAGTTGTGGCATCACAAAACTAAATGATAAAGATGTGTCAGCAGATGCTGTATTGAAACGTGTGGATAATGCCTTATATTCATCTAAAGATAATGGGCGTAATCAATGGACATATCAAGAGTAAAGGAAGGAATTGGAGAATGAATTTAATAGAGATTAAGGGATTAAAGAAATCGTTTGGAGAAAAAGAGGTATTAAAAGGTATTGATTTATCGATTGGTAAGGGTGAGATTATCGGATATATCGGACCTAATGGTGCCGGTAAAAGCACCACAGTTAAAATTATGTTAGGACTTATTGAAGAGTTTGAAGGTGACGTCTTTCTTTTTGGTGAAGATATTCGTAAAGCAAGCGCTTCCTATAAACGACACATTGGATATGTGCCGGAAGCCGGTGAAATCTATGATACACTTACCGGTCACGAGTACTTAAGTTTTCTGGGTGAACTGTATTCGTTGAAAAAAGAACTTATCGAAGCACGTATTGAGCGATTGATGTTGCTATTTGGTTTGCAAGAGGTGATGCATTCGCGTATTTCCTCCTATTCAAAAGGCATGCGACAAAAGATTCTTATTATCGCCAGTATCATTCATAATCCGGAGGTCTTGTTTTTAGATGAGCCTATTGCCGGTCTTGATGCAAACAGTGTGATGGTCTTTAAAGAGCTCTTGCACCAGTTGGCTAAAAATGGGAAAACCATTTTTTATTCTTCCCATATGATGGATGTGGTGGAAAAAATAAGTGACCGAATTGTATTAATTGATCAAGGGATTATTGCTGCAGATGGAAACTTTGATACTTTAAACTCGACGAGTCAATATGGCTCATTAGAAGAACTGTTTAATAAAGTAACTGGTACGGATAATCATGAAGAAATTGCAAAATCAATTATAGAGACAATAAGTGGGGATGATTTATGGAAGAACTAAAACGGCTGCGCTTATTAAAGCCCTTCAAAGGTATGTTTAAAAATATGGGGATCGATTATGATGACCTTTATCATATTTTATGGTTAAAATTCACGCTTGATAATCGACGCACATCGGTAATGGAGCTGGGAAAACAAACGTCAGAAAAAAAAGAGAAAAAGACTGGCCGTGTAGCACAACATATTATGTATGTTTTTTTTGGTATTATGCTAGTCCCGATTTTATTGATGACAGAGTCCATCTACTTAAGCATGTCCTTATATGCGACACTTATTTTATTTTTCTTGTTGTCATCCATGATTTCGGATTATTCTACGGTCCTACTTGATCGACGTGACCAGGTCATGTTTCTCACACGACCTATTGAGCGAAAGGCCTTGTCGGTGGCACGGTTTTTACATGTTTTCAGCTATGTTTTGGTTTTACTTCTAGAGCTTGCCCTTCCCTCGGTCCTAGTGATGGGGGTTCGCTTTGGTTTTATAGCAGGACTTGGTTTGTTTGTTATGAGTGTACTTATGAGCCTGTTTTCAGTGGTACTTACGTCCTGTATTTATGTATTGCTCTTACATTTTTTTAATGGTGAAAAGTTAAAGGATTTCATTAATATATTTCAAGTGCTTTTTACGGTTAGTATTACTTTAGGCTATCAAATCGTTCCACGAATTATGAATATAACTGCCTTGACAGAAGTAAAATTTACCATGAAACTATGGCATGTTGTTGTGCCTCCCATGTGGTTTGCAGCGCCTCTAGCTATTCTTCTTGAGCAAGAGATGCAGCCGGCATTAGTGGCTATGTCCGTTCTAGGCATTGGTATTCCGATTATACTATTGTTTTTTTATGTGCGATGGATTGCGCCAAGATTTGAAGGATATCTAAGTAAAATGAATGAATCCGGTGCTGAAAATGACCACGGAAAATCTTTGCGCGAGAATATGGTATATCGTCTTGCGTCCTTTGTGAGTCAAACGGATACAGAACGTGCCTTTGTATTATTTAGTCGAAAAATCCTGACGAAAGAAAGGGAAACAAAGTTACGAATGTATCCCGGACTGGTTTTTGCTATTGGTTTTCCGATAATTTTTGGTATAATGAATCAATATGGAGAACGTGTTCAAATCCGAGGTAATCAATCGATTTTATTGTATTTTTATATGACGCCTATTTTCTTAATAAGTATGCTTGTCAACATCAGGTATAGTGAAAGTTATCGAGGCGCATGGATTTATAAGGTGGCACCTTTTACTAAACAAAGTGAAATGATCCAAGGCGTTATAAAAGGATTTGTCATAAGTTATGTCTTGCCGATTTATATCTGTATTGGAATTATTTTCTATATTGTATCCGGTCCGATAGGGTTCGTCTATTGGGGCATATTAATCGGCTTGGCCATGATTTTATTAAGTATCCATATTTTTATGCTGGATATAAAATATCCATTTAGTGAAAAGTTTAACCCACAAAATCAAAAAGGAAAAACGCTCATTTTATTTATGCTTTCGTCACTGATTAGTGGTATATTTGTATTAGCGCAAGTTTTTCTTATTAAAGAAAATACAATGTTAATTGTAGCTGCAGGTGGAAGTGTGTTTGTCGGATATATTGCATGGAAGCTTGCTTTAAGGAGGAAGATATGAAGATCTATACAAAAAACGGAGATAAAGGGTATACAAGTAATTTTAAAGGTGAAAAATTATGGAAGGGAAGTTTATGGATTGAGCTACAAGGCAATATTGACGAGATTAATGCGAATGTCGGCCAGTTGAGAAGCTTAAATCAGAGAATAACTCAACAAGAAGACATTGATCAGATGCTTGAATGGATTCAATATTGCTTGTTTCGAATCGGAAGCGATATTTCCCTTCAATTTCAAGTGACCTATATCACTGACGAGATGATTGAAAAACTAGAAAAAGCCATTGATGCATATACGGAAACGACAGGAGAACTACATAGTTTTATTCATTTTAGTGGCAACGAAGCAGCAACCTATGCTCATGTTATTCGTAGTGTAACGAGACGTTGTGAACGTGTTTTTTCAAAAGTGCTTCAAGAGATTGATTTTACATTGGACTATCAATATGTGAATCGTTTGTCGGACTATTTTTTCCAGTTAGCACGATATCTCAATCATCTTAACGGTAATGCTGAAGAAGTGATGGTGGTTAGAGACTAAAACAGATGGAGGTTCTATATGAATGAAGAGAAGAAAAGAGAGTTAGCCTCTGCAAAGATGTTGGCCAAGAAACTGAAAAAAGCAGAAAAAGAGGCGCGTATTAAAGCAATAAAAAATCGTAAACCCTTTAAAGGTTTACAAATTCGTCCAACGGTGTCTTTGTTTGATGAAGCCGGTCGACAAGAACCCGGGGAAAACAACTGGGAAGGATTTGGCTTTGATATTCATCCCCAAGTCACCATGTTATCTGCATTGTTTTTAGTCGTGTTTATTGCAGGAACCCTTTTGTTTCCCGGACAAGCGGAGGAAATCTTTAGCTCGACATTAGCAGGAATTACAAAGAATGCCGGATGGTTTTTGATTGCAGCTGCAAATATTTTTGTCGTTGCAGCCCTATATTTTGCATTTGGAAGATATGGGAATTTGAGAATTGGTGGTGCTGAAGCACAGCCGGAGTTCACAAAGTTTGCTTGGTATGCCATGTTACTCAGTGCAGGAATGGGTATTGGATTACTCTTTTGGAGTGTTGCTGAACCGATTTCCCATTTAAACACACCATCACCCATGTTTGGTCTGTTAGGGGCAGGGACACCTGAATCGGCGCAAGCAGCAATGGCAACGACTTTTTTTCATTGGGGGATTCATCCTTGGGCGATTTATTCCATTGTTGCACTTGGATTAGCTTTTTTTGCCTATAACCGTGGATTGCCATTGACCATACGATCAATCTTTTATCCCATTATCGGAAATAAAATATATGGATTTTGGGGTAATTTGATTGATGTTTTGTCGGTTTTAGCAACATTAACCGGACTAGCAACGTCCCTTGGTTTAGGGGTATCTCAGGTCAATGCCGGACTGAATCATCTGTTTGGTATACAAATCAGCATTCCCATTCAAGTCGGTTTAATTATCGGGATTACCGGATTGGCAACCGTTTCTGTGGTTATGGGACTAGATGGTGGTGTGAAACGACTTAGTGAAATCAATATGATTTTGGCAGGGGTCTTCTTAGTCTTTATTTTGATTGCGGGACCGACTGTATATATCATGAGTGGCTTCACACAAAATATCGGCTATTATATTTCGAATTTTATTGAGATGAGTTTATGGACAGAAACCTTTAGAGATACCAACTGGCAGGGTGGATGGACAATATTTTACTGGGCATGGTGGATTTCATGGTCACCATTTGTAGGTATGTTCATTGCAAGGATTTCAAAGGGCAGAACCGTTCGGGAATTTGTATTAGGTGTTATGTTGATTCCTTCAATACTATCCTTTTTTTGGATGTCTGTATTTGGCGGGACGGCAATATTTCAAGAGACCAATGGGATTGCAGATATTGTTTCAGCCATTAATATTGATGCATCGCTTGCCCTTTTTGCTATGGTTGATTCGCTACCATTAAGTAGCATTTTATCGGTGATTGGTATTATCTTGGTTACTGTATTCTTTGTTACGTCATCGGATTCAGGTTCCTTGGTTGTAGACCACTTAACATCGGGTGGTAAGTTAGACTCACCTGTACCCCAACGTGTATTTTGGGCAGTCATGGAAGGTGTCGTTGCAGCAACACTCCTTATAGGTGGAGGTTTAACTGCATTACAAACAGCCTCGGTGATAACCGGACTTCCATTTGCTGTGATCTTATTAATGGTGATTTATTCACTTAATGCAGGACTTAAACAGGAATATGAAGTTGAGGAAGTTGTTCGTAGAAAAGTACGGGAAGTACGGGAAGATCATATCATTAATGAAGTTATCAACTCAGTTGTACATGATCATGCACTCATTGATAAAGAAGAAGAGGAAAAGAAGTAAAATGAAAAAAAGGTGTCAGGACCCATGAACGTATGTTCATGGGTCCTGACACCTTTTTGATTTATCTTTAAAACAAGGCACTTCCGAATAAAAGCATTAGTACAAATATTACAAGTGCGATGAAAAAGAGTACTTTTGCGACAGTTTTAGCTGTTGAAGCAACACCTCTAAAGCCAAAAATACCGGCAATGATTGAAATAACTAAAAATATAAGAGCCCACTTGAGCATCTCTCCACCTCCTACATCCAAAAATACAAAATGAAAACTGTTCTTATTTAAGGATAGCAGATAAAAAAATTGCGTCAAGTTTATTCAATTGAGTAATAAGTTCTATACGATATGGTATAATAAGCCTAGTATATTTAAGAAAGTAAGAGGTATTACATGATGAAGTTTAAAGTGGTCGGAATATGCATTATTTTATTATTGATGTTTACAACAAACAGTTTTATTCAAGCAGGAAGTTCAACTTGGACGGAGTCCAAGCAGGCATCATACTCCGGTGGTCAAAAAAAAGTTACTGTTTTATGGGTAGATCTTAATAATGATCAAGTTCGATTAGAAGTAGCATTTGCAGGAGATGGTGTGGGCGATACGGCACCATTAAAAAATATTGTTGAAGGCGTTAATGATGTTGATGGCAAAGGAATCGCCGGTATTAACGGAACTTTTTTTAATGCCTATGCAGATATGCAGCCAGCGGGAACTATGATTCAAGCCGGAGAGATTAAACATATATCCAATAACGGATCGGTCATGGCCATTACAGATGCAAATGCAGTTCGCATTGATCCCTTATATGCTAAGGTATCAGGAGGAACGAATGGCCAATGGAACTGGCCATATAGTTGGTATGCTTGGAATATTAATCATTATTATAATGACCCAAGTGCAACCATGATTTTTACTGGGGACTATCAGGGACCAAAACCGTCACATGATTTTACATCTATAGAAGTGAAGAACGGCCTAGTTCAAAAAATCACGAAAGGCAGAGTATCGTGTTGATTATTACCGCAATAATTATACAAGTCTAAATAATCAATCCATTACACTCGATTATTCAAGAGTTCGAACTGCCATTGGCGCAGGCCCCCACCTTGTGAAAAACGGTCAAGTTCTTGCTAATGCATCAAGGGAAGGTTTTTCAGAAGACAAGATAACGCAAGGTGCAGCAATGCGAAGTCTCGTTGGCGTGACGGCAGATGGAACCTTAGGCATGGCGACTGTATCCGGTGTGAATATTGTTCAATTAGCTGAAATCGCTAAAGATCTAGGGATGATTGAGGCCATGAACCTGGATGGCGGTGGTTCAAGTGCCTTATATCATAATGGAAGATATATATCAGGACCCGGAAGGAATATATCTAATGCGCTTGTTGTCAAAGAACTCTATCATCCGCCAGTTTCTGTGGAACTAAATAATAAGCCTATCTTTTTTGATTCAGAACCTTACAATAATCCAACCTACGGACGAGTACTCGTGCCTTTAAGAAAGATCGCTGAAGCCCTAGGTGCAAATGTGGGGTGGGATCCGGCAACATCATCTGTAAGTATTGAGCGCTTAGGCACTCAGATGCTTTTAAAAGTAGCTAGTAGTACGGTTAATGTCAACGGACAAAATCATACAATGGATGTTCCGGTAACATTACGTAATGATCGTACCTATGTCCCAGTTCGTTTTGTGACCGAATTTTTTGAGGGTCAAGTGGAATGGGATAGTGTGACACGAACCGTGAAGTTAACTATTAACGATGCTAGAGAGATTCTTGATTTGGCAAAAGTCTACGAAGAATCCGGACAACTTGAACCAGCTATTGGAAAATATCAAGAAGTACTGAGCATAGATTCAAACAATATTACGGCGGCTAAACGTTTGGCAGATATTTTTAATCGGTTATTAGAAAAAAAGGAAGAAGCCATTCCTTATTATGAACGTGTATATAGCTTGGATTCAGAAGATTCTGCCAATATTAACTCCTTGGCATGGTTATATTATTCAACATATCAGTATGATAAAGGAATAGAACTATTTGAAGCCTATAGCCGATTAAATCCGACATCGGGAAGCGGAGCATACGGAATTGCCCAATGTTATGCATCCTATCAAATGGATGATATTGATAAAGCTGTTGAATATTTTCAACAAGCATTAACAAAAAGTTTAAATGATACTCAAAAGGAGTATGCAGTGACCTATATTAATAAGTACAATTAAAATGGTTTTCACTGATTGCGATAGTAGAAGATGGCTAGCTGTGTGCGGTCGCGAAGATTTAAGCGCTCTAAGATAACGCTAATATAGTTGCGGACGGTTCCTTCACTTAAGAAAAGTTCTGCGCCAATTTCTTTATTGGAGAGCCCGTCGGCAACACACGTTAATATTTGGATTTCTTTATCCGACAAGCCTAAGTCAGAAAATGTACTTGGGCTTTTTTGTTGTAAAAGCTTAGGGAGTTTATCAACAACGGCTTCCCCAAAAACGCGTTGTCCTGCATCAACGGCGCGAATGGCAGGCAAGATGCTGTCGAAATTTTGTTTGAGTAGATAGCCTTTGGCTCCGATACGGAGTGCTTTAACAATATATTCGTCATCCAAAAAGGTTGTTAAATAAAGAATCTTCGCCTCTGAATCTTCACCTAAAATCTTGGTGCCGGCATCCAATCCGTTCATGTTTTCCATGCGTATATCCATGAGAATAACGTCAACAAGATGTTGGTGATAGAGTTCAATCGCTTCTTGGCCGCTGTGACCAAGAGCGACAACTTCAATATCCTCACTTTGACTTAAGATGGTTTTTAAAGATGCGGCGACGAGTTTGTCATCATCGATGACCAGAATTTTAATCATTTTCTTTTGTCTCCTCTCGAGGTAGTGTAATAAACAGCTGGAATCCGTTTTCAATATCTATATTCATGCGTCCGCCAAGTTTTTCCACACGTTCGCTAATGTTTCTCAAACCAATGCCTTCGTCTAGGCCGTAACTTGACACATGACCGTTGTCGGACAGGACTAGTTGATAAAAAGCGTGATGTTCACGCAAACGTAGAGTGACATTTGTTGCATCACTGTGTTTGATGGTGTTATTTAAGCCTTCTTTGACAATGGCAATGAGTGCGTATTTAATGGCTTGATGTGGCGATTGGGTAATATGAAGATCAAGATCAATGTTACAAAATGTAAATTCAGATGTGATTTTTTGGATGGCAGATTCAATATCAATCGAAGTGTCGTGAAGATCATGAACACTGGAACGAATATTATCCATGCCTTGATTAAGAGTATCCCTTAGCGCCTGTAAATGCACCTGTAAATCCATATCTTTATTAATGGCTAATATAGCACCGATTTGTAGTAGGGCCCTTGATAATACATGGCCAACGTGATCGTGGATCTCGCGGGCGATGCGATGACGTTCATTTAAGGTGGCGTGATAAATTTCATTATCCTGACTTTCAAGAAGTTGCTGATGTTGTTGTTTAAGGGTGTAGGTGAGCTCACGGGTTCGATCTTCAAGTTCGTGATAAGCAAGGCTCTTATTCCCGCAAGCTTTTGTACGATATTTAATCAATGCCGAGACACCTATCAAAGCACATAGGACGAAAAAAGTTAAGGGGCCATAGTGTTGATAACTTGTCGACAGAATGATTACAGTTAAAAGGTGGAACCAGTGTGAATAGGAAAAAAACCAGGTATAGATAATCACCGGCAAGAAAAAGACGGCGGATGGCATCCATAGGCAAAGAGTTAAATAAGTGATGGTAATAATGTGGTGAAATACCGGTTTATCCGTATAGGCTAATAAAGCGGACGCGATCAAGGTTATGAGCACAACAAGGAGTAAAACAAGCAAGTGGCTAGATCCTATAATATGGAGATATAAGGCAAGTCCTAAAATAAAGAGTATAAGTTTATCGATAATATCCATTATATGCATAAGTTATCCTCACATGTGACATTTGTCATATTGAATCTGATAGATGGCACTTACAATTATAGCAAAAAAACTTTACAATACAAACAAGAAGTCAAAAAATATGAAGAAAACAAAGTTTGAAGGAGGATTTTTATGGTAATAAAAGTGAACAATTTAGTGAAACGTTATGGAGACTTAGTCGCTCTTGACCATTTATCATTTGATGTACGTGAAGGTGAAATTTTTGGTCTCTTAGGACCGAACGGCTCAGGTAAAACAACGGCTATCAATTGTATTTTATCCTTATTATCCTATGATAAAGGTGAGATTGAAGTTTTTGGTAAGCCCATGACACCGGAAAGCTATGAAGCAAAAAGAAATATCGGTGTAGTGATGCAAAATGTAGCGGTATTTAATGAACTCACGGTCCGAGAGAACATTGATTATTTTTGCGGACTATATGTTCCGAACAAGAAAGAAAAGAAACAACTTGTCGATGAAGCTATTGCTTTTGTCGGTTTAGAAAAATATGAAAAATTTGTACCCAAAAAGTTGAGTGGTGGTCTACTTCGCCGTCTAAATATTGCGTGTGGAATTGCCCATAAACCTAAGATTATCATTCTAGATGAACCAACCGTCGCTGTTGATCCCCAAAGTCGAAACAAGATTTTAGAGGGAATCAAGGAACTGAACAAAAACGGTGCAACCGTGATTTATACATCCCACTACATGGAAGAAGTGGAGCAAATCTGTTCCCGTATTATGATTCTAGACCACGGAAAATCCATTGCTTCGGGAAGTAAAGAATCCTTAAAAGCTATGATTGATGTGGGAGAAAAGATTTCCATTGAACTTTATGATTTAGAGGATGAACAAATGCGAAGTTTTCGTAAGTTACCTAATGTGGCTTCTGTATCATATGAAGAGAATCTGTTAACCATTCATTCCTATAAAGCTGCCAATAACTTGGAACACGTTTTAGAGCATATCAAAACACACAATATGGCGTTTGGAAAAATCTATTCAGAAAAACCGACATTGAATGATGTTTTCTTGGAATTAACCGGAAAAGAATTAAGAGATTAGGGGGTGAGCGTATGTATGGACATATTTTAAAATATCGACTGATGTGTTTGACAAAAGACAAGGATAATATGTTTTGGATTCTTATATTTCCAATCGTTTTAAGTACACTTTTGTATGCAGCACTTAGCAATATCGGTAATCAGGAACTTTTTCATCAGATTCCGCTTGGACTCGTAGCAGAAGAAAAAAATGAAGAAGTGACGCGTCTTATGAATGCAACGGACTTAGTTGAGTTTCAGATGATGGATCAAACAAAAGCACAAGCGTCATTAAAAAATGAAGAGCTTATTGGTTACGTACTCATGGATGAAAAAATGAAGTTTGTTGTTCAGACAAAGGGCATGGAGCAAAGTATTGTTCGCTTATTTTTGAATCAATATCGACAAACAGTCGGAACAGTTGAAAATATCATGAAAAATCATCCTGAGCAGATGGGTTCAGTGGTCAATCGACTTGAGACGAGACAAGTTTTTACAACACCGGTCTCAGCAGCAAGAGCAAAATTAGACCCTATGTTGATTTTTTTCTTCGCATTGATTGCCATGACGTGTATGTATGGTGCATATCTTGGACTGCGGGAAGCGGTTGATATTCAAGCAAATCTGTCAGATTTGGCGGCACGTATTAATATCGCACCGATTCATAAGATGAAGACGTTTTTTTATAGTATTAGTGCGGCGGTGATTATTCAAGTGTTGATTATTAGCGTCCTGCTTGCTTATCTACAATTTGTTTTAAAAATAAACTTAGGTGATCGAAGTGTATTGATTTATTTGACATCTATTTTAGGAAGTGTTTTAGGTATTATGGCAGGAGCCTTTATCGGAACCGTACTTAAAACTTCAGAGAATATGAAAAATGCAATTGTCACTATTTTTTCATTGGGAGGAGCTTATTTAGCTGGATTAATGAACTTTTCAACCAAGTATACAGTGGCTGAAAATGTTCCGATTTTAACTGTTCTAAACCCTGTTAATCTATTGGCTGATGCCTATTATGCCTTATATATGTTTGACTCACTTGAGCGATATTGGATGAATATAATGTATATGATCGGATTTATTATTCTTTTCTTTTTAGGAACATATATGAATGTAAGGAGGCGAAAATATGCCAGTATTTAAAGTATGTATGCGGATTATTAAACACAATTTACCCGCTCTAGGGATCTATTTAGCCATTTTCTTAGGCATTAGTGTTCTCTATGCAACGAATATGAATCAGGAAGTGGACCCTAATTTTAGCCAGTCGAAAATTCCGATGGCAATCATGAGTCAGGATAATACGCCTTTTATCGAGGGATTAAAAGAACATTTAAGTGGTGTTGCACGTTTTGTCGACTTAGAGGATGATAAGGAAGCCATACAGGATGCATTATATTTCAGAGAAGTTGTCTATATCCTTCGTATCCCTCAAGGTTTTACCGACGATTTTTTAAACGATGACTATCAGATGCTGGAAAAGACGGTGATTGAGGACGCAAGCAATACCTATTACATTGATCTTGCACTCGATCAATATTTAAATACAGCCCGCTTGTATGTGGGCATTGAATCTATGGATGCGACGCAATTAGCAGATACTGTATTAGGGGACTTAGAAGAGGAGATTGAGGTGGTTGTTACGACGACAGCATCCAACCAAAGCGTTATGGCCTTTATGGTTCAGTACTTTAATTATTTGGGCTATGGATTATTTAGTATTCTCATATTAGGTGTTTCTTTTACCATGTTTTTACTTCATGATGTGGATGTGAAAAATAGAAATGCAAGTTCTCCCATTCCGAAAGGACGTATTGTCCGTGAGCATATTTTTGCCAATGTAACCTTTGCATTTGCTGCATTAACTTTCTTTTTAATCGCCTTGTTTGTTTTGGGTGTACGTGAGTTTACGATACCCATGTTGCTTTTTGTATTAAATGCTATTGTGTTTACCTTATGCGCCCTAGGTATTAGTTTTGTTATCGGAACCTTAGTGAAAAGCAAGGCGGCAATTCATGCCGTTGCCAATGTGGTTGCATTAGGTCTCAGTTTTTTGAGTGGAGTATTCGTGCCGCAGTTTCTACTTAGTGACACGGTATTAAAAGTTGCAAGCTTCTCTCCGGTATATTGGTATGTACGTGCCAATGAGTATATCGGTCAGATGACAGAAGTTAGTCCTGACCGATTGGTTATCCCATTACAAGGGATGGGAATTCAACTTATTTTTGCAATCATGTTTTTAAGTATTGCACTTGTTATTGGCAAGCGTAAATGGGGTCTGAAAAATATATAAAAAATAGTTGAGAATTATTATAGTTTTTTAGCCTATATGATATACTAATCATATAGGCTTATTTTTGGATAAGGGGGAGATGTAGTGAAGCTATCAGATTATGATGAAAGAATTTATCAACGTATTGAAGAAAAATTTGACCGCATTTTACCCTATAGCGCAGTCATATCATGGCTTTCAGCCCTAGCAATTGCATTTACAGACATTCCGAATCATTTTGTTTATTTGGACGTTCTTGTAGGAATTATTTTGATTGGTGTATATATAATTCGTCGACAGTTGCGTCGTGAGATTAAAGTCGCGGTTGTTATTGCTTTAGCCATGGGAATTGGAATAAGTTCGTTTATGGATGGAGGTTTTTCAAGTGGCGCCATATCATTAATTTTATTAAGTAATGGAATGGCTATTTTATTATTAGAAAAAAGACAGAGCATCATCGTGGCCGTCATCTCCGTCCTAAGCCTTTTGTTTCTATGGTGGTGGTCATGGAAAACAGGCTTTGTTAATCCGGCCCAGATGCATGCCGGAATATGGATCATTCAGATACTACTTGTTATTCTTTTTGCCTTTATTTTTCGTTTTGCGGCCTATGCGATTCGTAATCATCTGCTTGAGAATATTGATGAACTAGAGACTTCTGTACATTATGCCAATCAGTTGGCCTATTATGATCAATTAACACAACTTCCAAATTATATGGCTTTCACTCAATCTATTCAAAATATTCAAGAAAATCATCCAATAAGTGGCTGGATTTTTATATTAAGTTTTAAAAATCTAAATATTATTAATTCGATTTACGGTTCGGGCATTGGTGACCGAATATTAAAAACAGGAACGAAATATCTTATGGATACAAATAAGAAAGGTGAATTATTAGCGAGAACTGGTGGCAACCAATTTGCTATGTGGATACCGGGGAACGATGAGGACCAATTGAATCAAAGTTTATATCGAATAGAATTACAGTTAGCTCAAGCATTTGTTGATGAAAATCTATCAAATTTGTTAGGTTATTATGTTGCATATGCAAAAATTGAACCCGAGGATGACTCTTTTGAAGACGCTTATCGTAAGGCCATGTTGGCGATGACTTATGCGAAATATTCGAATGTACAAAATGTCATTGCTTATGACGTCGTCTTTGAAGATCAATTAAAGCGGGATACATATCTCATGGAACAATTAAAAAAAGATTTGGTCAGTTATACGAATTTTAAAGTCGTCTATCAGACACAAGTCCATGTGGATTCATTTGAGGTGGTCGGAGTCGAAGCCTTGTCAAGGTGGAAAACGAAAGAGTATGGAAATATCTCTCCTTTAGAATTTATTGCTTTGATTAATCGAATTGGACTCCATCGAGAATTTGGCTATTTTGTATTAGATCGGGTTTTAGGCGACTTTCAAAAGCTTTCCACGAAATACCACGACCATATTACGATTTCAGTAAATATAGAACCAACATACCTAATGGATGCCCGGTTTGTCGATGATGTTGAGGCACTTATGTATGTACATTCGATTGAAGGGAAGCAATTGATTTTAGAAATTACAGAAGGTATTGCAATGAATGGAATAGAACGGGTCAACGAGATTCTTAGAACGTTGAGAGACAAAGGTTTACGAATCTCATTGGACGATTTTGGAACCGGATACTCCGCACTAAATTATTTGGTCAACTTAGAAGTGAATGAAGTTAAGATTGACAAAGTTCTTATTGATTCCATTGGAACCAATGCCAAGAGTAAAGTTATGCTTAAAGCACTTAAAGAGCTGGCGGATGAATTTGACTTGCGTTTAATTGCAGAAGGAGTCGAGGAAGAACATCAATATAATACGATTAAAGATATCGGTTATAAAATTATACAAGGATATTATTTTTCTAAGCCCGAAGATATGCTATAATGTAATTATGATATGCAATTAGGAAAGGGGTGTCAATCAGGCGAGCCTGAAGATATGAAAATATTATTGTGTGATGATTCAATAACAGTACGTAAAAAACTAGCGCAATCGGTGAAATCCATTATTGACTGTGAAATTATTGAGGCGGCAAATGGACAGGAAGCGGTTAAATTCTATAATGAAAACAATCCGGAACTTGTATTTATGGATATTGTGATGCCATTTATGGATGGTTTGGAAGCACTAGAAAATATTATTGCTAAAGATTCGAGTGCCAAGGTAATCATGTTATCGTCGGTGGGAACGAAAGCAAATCTTCAAAAAGCTTTAAAATCAGGGGCGATAGACTTTGTACAAAAACCGTGGGAAAATGATCGCTTAAAGATTGTAATTCAATCACATCTGAAGGAGGGAAAATAATGTTTAGTGCTTTTTTTGGCAATTATTTGTTAAACAAAGGGCTTGTTCAGCTTGAAGATATGAAACATGTTTTAGACGTGATGCATACAAAACATCTTAAACTCGGAGTTTTAGCCATTAATCTTGGTTATATGACAGCAAAAGAAGTTGAGAACGTGCATCATAAACAAGCGATTATGGATAAATATTTTGGAGAAGTCGCCATAGAACAAGGCTATTTGACAGAAAAACAACTTGAAAAACTCTTATCCGCCCAAAAATCAGAACGTTTATTGCTTGCACAAACCCTCATTGAAGAAGGAATTATGAGCCACGAATCTTTTGAGGAAGAAATCCGTCTTTATAAAATCGAGTATGGTCTTAACGATGACCAATTCGAAGCAATAAAGAGCGGAGATGTCCACGTCATTGCGACAGCGTTTATGACTTTTGAGAAGAAGGTAGAAGCACAACAGTTCTATATAGATTTTGTGACCCTCTTCGTAAAAAATCTCATACGATTTGTGGATACACAGGTCAGTATTGATCGTGTACAACGTATCGAAGAACTGGAATATGAACATTTAATATCTCAGTACTTGGTCGGCGAAGATACCTTTTTTACAGCATTTGGAGGATCAAGTGAAATCCTTTTAGATTTGGCGGAAAAATATGCGGAAACAAGCTTTGAGTCATTTGATGATTACGCGGTTGATTCATGTCAAGAGTTTTTAAATGTAACAACAGGACTTTTTGCAGTGAATCTTTCGGATCAAAACATTGACTATACCCTTAAACCACCTACATATGTGGAAAATGCCCTAGTTCGACCACAAAAAACCCTTTATCGTATTCCGGTTAAATTAAGTCGAGGAACAATTTATCTCATCGTAGGTCATTTAGATTAGACTGATAAGGAGTCTAGTATGAAGAAACGGCATAAATTCACCCTAGTATTTGTTTTCTTATGTATGCTTTTAACCTATTTAGCTTATTATATGATCCAAGATGGAAGTGCACTTGCCGTTGATTCTAAGATTGAAAAGGGGCGAGTGAGCTTGCCTGAACTTGATGCACAAGAATTTATTGTGAAATTAAAAGGCGAATGGAAATATTATGATTCCAAGCGACTCGATGAGATTTCTGAAGCGTCAACAAGTACCTTGGTAGTGATTCCTGAAAATCAAAATACGAGTAATAACAAGCAGTTTTATCGGTATGGAACATATACGATGGAGATTAGTAACTTGACCCCCAATAAGGCATATGGCATTTATTCGGGAAGTCAAGTTACTGCTTTTAATTTATATGCTAATAACCTATTGGTTTTTTCCAACGGAAGGATGTCAGATAGTCAAAATTCCCATGTGTCTGAATGGAAGCCAAAGGCCGGAACCATTTACAGTGATAATGAAGGGAATATTCGCCTAGCCGTGGAAATCAGCAATTATGAATATCCGGATGGTTTGTTTTGGACGCCCATGCAAATCGGTCAACCAGACTTGATTTTTAATGATTATTATAATAAGCGTGTGATTGATATTGCATTTTTAATCGGTTTTCTTATTATTTTTTTTCTTTTAATCAGTTTTTATTTTATGATTAAGTATGATTCTAGCGTTATTTATCTTGCTATACTGGTTTTGATTATGTTTGCCCGATTATCTGTAACTTCCAGTCGTCCGATTATGTATATCGGTTCAGGAATATCTTGGGATTGGATGGTTCGATTAGAATACATGAGTGGATATATGATACTACCGGTGTTTACATTAATGATGCTCAGCCGAACGTCTTACTTAAAGGGAAAATGGGTTCAAAAAATCGTTTTCTTTTTATGTTTTTTTATTAGTGTTTTTGTGGGCTTAAGTAATCACGATGTTTATAGTCGGTTTTTAGACGTCTATCTTTGGACAGCGTTGATTGTTTTGTTTGGCCTGATTATTGTATCGGTCCGAAATTTTTGGAAAAATGCCTTTGTCCGAAATATGTTTTTTTTAGTATCGATTAATTTTTCGATTGCTCTGATTTATCAAATTTCAGGTGAACTTATTTCATATGTACCAGTGGCTATTTTTAATGCAATCATAGCCATGACTGCTATTGTGTTGAATAGTTTTGTGAGTAAGATTAAGGAAAATGAACTTCTTGCCATGAGTGCTATGATTGATCCGTTGACAGGACTTTATAATCGCTTGTATTTTGATGAATTAGGAAAAGAATCCTTGAATGAAATTGCACCGCATAAACTCTATGTCATATTTTTGGATTTAGATGGATTCAAAAGTATTAATGATACATATGGACATGAGGAAGGGGATTATATTCTTCAGACTATCAGTCGGCGATTGCGTCAATCACTCCGTAATGATGATGTTATTATTCGATATGGTGGGGATGAGTTTATTATTCTCCTTAATTTGAAAAAAGAAGAGGATATTAAAAAAGCAGCAAAACGCATTCTTAATCAAGTCGCCATCATTGAAGAATCGAGCGAGAAACAGTACGCATTGAGCGCGAGTATCGGTATTGCCCATTATGATTTTAGTACAGGATTGACCCTGGAAGATTATGTGCGTCTAAGTGATCAAGCAATGTATAAGGTGAAAGAACAAGGCGGTGGCGCCTATATTATCGTCTAGATTATGTGCGGAAAATCGCTTTTTATACGAAACTCCAAAACTGACGAAGTGTACCGACGGTTTTGGAGTTTTTAGTAGGTGTCTTATTCGTCTTTATCATGGATTGCACCAGGCTGCCAGAAATTATGGTACAATATAATTCAAATGAAGTAAGGAGGGTTTAATGAATGAAGCAATTTTATATGCCAACAAAATTATTTGACGGTAAGAAAATCATAGAGGAAAAAGGGCAACTATTATTAGCATATGGAAAGCGTGCCTTGATTGTCACCGGAGGTCATTCTTCCAAAATCAATGGATCCCTTGGAGATGTTGAAGATGCATTAAAGGCATGGAACATTGATTATCGCATTTTTGACCATGTCGAAGAAAATCCTTCGATTGAAAATGTGATAGAAGGTGCGAATGTATATAAAGAGGCAGAGTTTGTTATCGGTATCGGTGGTGGATCACCGCTCGATGCAGCAAAAGCTATTGCTGTACTTTTAAAAAATCCTCATGAAGTTGAGGAAAAGATTTTATTTGAGGCACCTGGTGCGAAAGCGCTCCCTGTTATTGCTGTTCCGACAACTGCCGGAACAGGTAGCGAGGTGACACCATATTCCATTTTAACAGTGCATAAGGATCAAACAAAACGAAATTTCAAGTGTAGAGTATTTCCGGAGATTGCTTTTTTGGATGTGCGTTACTTTTTAACCATGAGTATTCATGTGCGCCTATATACCTGCATTGATGCACTGACACATCTTGTTGAGAGTTATTTAAATACCAATGCGACGGAATATAGTGACGGCATTGTCGAGGCAGGATTAACATTGTGGGCTAAAGGGTTTCCGAGAATTCAAGCGGAAAATATTGATGAGACACATATGCAATATTTTATTGCTGCATCAACATTTGCCGGCATGGCTATATCGCAGACAGGAACAAGTTTACCGCATGGGATGGGGTATTTTTTAACCTATCATCACGGACTATCTCACGGTCATGCCAATGGAATTTTGACCAGCAGTTATTTGCGTTTATATCAAGATCAAGATCAAGATAGAGTGAAGCGATTATTAAGGTGTTTGGAATTTCATTCGATTGAAGAGTTTGAGAAAGAAGTGGACGCCTTATTACCTGCTCTGAATTTAACGGATAATCAAATGTTAATCTATGCTGAGCAAATGATGCTTAATCAAGCAAAGTTAAAAAATTATCCATTTGAGGTAACAAAAGATGAGTTATTCGTGATGTATAAACGAAAAAGCTCCCAAGCGGAATCGAACCGCTGACCTATTCATTACGAGTGAATCGCTCTACCGACTGAGCCATGGGAGCATCTTCAATAATTATAATAATTTTTTGAAAATTTGTAAAGGAGAACTTATGCAAAACATTCGACGACAAAGCATGTGCGTTTTCATCGTAAGTATAATGATGTTGACACTCATGATTCAACCAAATTATAGTTCCAGTGACTTAATGGATATTGATAACCATTGGGCAAAAAATTATATTCAAGCAGCGGTAAATCGAGGGATTGTGACAGGATATGCCGATGGAACATTTCGCCCGGAAGCACCGGTAAGCCGTGGTGAGTTTGCCAAAATTATTAACCGGGGACTTGGACTAACAAATACAAGGAATATTATGTTTTCAGATCTGAACGCTTCTCAATGGTATTATTATGATGTATCCAAAGCTATTGCGGCAGGATATATGCAAGGATATGAGGATTTTACATTTCGAGGTGCATGGAACATTTCGCGCCAAGAAGCGGCTGTTGTTTATCACAAATTGATGCCTTTTTATAAAAAAAACATAGAACTAGCACATTTTTCGGATGATTCGAAAATCGCTCTTTGGGCCAAAGAAAGTGCCATGGCCGTCGTCGATAAAGGCTATATGATTGGCGATGAACAAGGGCGTTTTCGACCGGAAGATCCATTAACTCGAGCAGAAGCTTGTGTATCGATTGTTCAGTTCTTGGATGGAGAGCGATTGAATCCTTATAGTCAATGGGTTGATAAAGCAGATGATTTACAGGAGAATACTATCTATACGGCGACATTAACCGTTGATAAAGATGCAGATGAAGGCAGTATATACTTTAGTCACATCGTAAGTTTAGGTGATGTTAATGTTCAAACGGACAATCAACGGGAAGTGGTGTTTAATGATGCGAAGATTCAACGTATTTGGCTAGATAATTCGTCAGGAGAAACACGCATTCGATTGACCGGAAACACGACGATTGATCAAGTTATTGTGCCATATGGAGGAAGGATTGAAGATGATACGTTAACTGGCGAAGGTATCCGTGAAGTCGTTTTGAGGGGCAATAAACTTGATGAACAAGCGACCCACATTAAGGGGAAAGTGGATACAGTAATTATAGAAGATGAAGCTATATTCAGACTTGAAGCCGGACGTATTGAACAGCTCATAGTCTATTCAGGGGCCAAGGATTCTGTGATTTTCCAAGAACAAGCAACAGTCATTGAAGAAGCCTCGGTAAGTAGTTCTGTGGCTTTTCAAGGATTAGGTAAAGTGATAGTAATGCATGCCTTATCAAACAATATTACATTTCAAAGTGAACCTTTTGATATAAAGCATTCTGTTGGACTTAGTCGGCCGCCTAAATTTGCTGAAGACAGTCAAGAGCCTGTGCCAATCTTTTCGCCATATGACGATGAGTCAGATGTGGATATAGATACGGAGATTTGGATTGTTTTTGATGAGCCGATTTTTAAATCAAATGGTGAGATGATTTATAATGACGATATTGAAAATCTTATTGAGTTAAGACGTAATAGATCAACAGGAAGCAAAGTTAGTTATACAGGAACTATTCAAGGGGATAATCGAAGTATCAAAATTGTCCCGGATTACGAGTTAAGAGAAGATGAAACCTATTATATTATTTTACTTGACGAATCAATTGAAGATCGCGAGGGGAATGAAAATGATGAAGTGATTTCAAAGTTTAGGACCGGAGAAATACTTGAAAAAGATTGGGATATTGATTTTTTCCCGAGAAACAATGCAAGAAATGTTAAGCGAGATGTTGAGATTGAGATAGACTTTAATGAGCCGATTTTCCGGGCCGATGGTGGAAGAATTCGTGACAATGATATTGATGAATTCATAGAGCTACGACGGGGAAGTTTGCGTGGTAGGAAAGTGGATTTCAATGCGTATATTGATAACGATGAAGAAGTGATTACAATCGAACCGACAGAACGATTAGATCGAGATACATACTATTACCTTATAATTCTTGATGAAATGATTGAAGACAAAGATTATAATCTCTTAGAGCGAAGATGGATTAAGTTTGAAATAGAATAAAGATTCCTTTTAATCATTTATAGTATTTTTATTAAGAAATGGTTAGAACTATTGACAGTTTTTTGATAAAAAAGTAAACTGAAGCTATGTAAATATGGAGGAGTATAAAGAAAGAAGGATGTGGAGAATGAAAAAAATAATAGCATTAATGTTAGTTTTTGTAATCGGAAGTTCCATGCCGGCATATGGATTATCAAACCGGGTATCCAAACAATATACACGGATAAATAGTGCGTTAATAGTTGATAAAGTTGTCGAAGTTTATCCTTTTGAAGAGGGCATTTGGATTATTACCGGTGGTGGTGGCGTTGCAAAAATCAATCAGCAAAACCAATGGACAACATATCAAAAGGCACCATATGGATTAAGTAATAATTTTATAAATTGTATGACTATTGATATCAATGGTAATGTCTACTTTGGAACAAACTCCGGTGTAAGTGTCTTTAAAACGGATGGTCAATGGGAGCAGTACTATATGAATAACAATTCGATTTATGGCGAGACCGTTACAAGCTTAACAGCAGATAATGAGGGTGGTATATGGCATGGAGTGACCAACTATGGCGCTTATCATATTGATGTACAAGGAAATCGTACAAACTATAATACACTTAATTCAGAGATTCCAAGTACGGATGTGACAAAAATTCTTCTTGACGAAGAAGGTGGAACATGGTTTGCAACGCATCCGAATTATTCAGATATTGGAGGTATTGCTTATCTAGATGCTGAAGGGGAATGGACAGTATATAATTCCAATAATTCAGACTTGCCCTCGAATCGAGTGAACGATTTATATCTTGCAAGCGATGGAACGTTATGGGTTGGTACAATTAATGGATTGGCTTCCCTTAAAGATGACGAATGGTCTATATATAGTAAACCGTCCATTTTGGAATATTTTATAAAGGCCATTGCAGAAGATCAAGACGGCAATATATTTGCAGCAACTTGGGGCGATGGTTTATTGAAAATTGATGCGTCAAAGGAACTTGTTGAGTATAAGGCAACAAATACACCAATTCCAAATAACTATATATATGATGTTGCAGTAGAAAGCGATGGAACGCTTTGGATTAGTACAAACCTTGGTGCAACCGAAATTAAAAACCAAAGACAAGAGACGCCGATCATTCAAAAACCGGATAAAGTAATGGTGTTTTTAAATGGACAAAATTTACGTTTTGATGTAGAACCTGTGATTCGTAATGGTCATACGCTGGTCTCAATGCGTAATTTCTTAGAAGCATTAAATCAAGAGGTGGAATGGAATGAAGAACTACAAAAAGTTACATCAAGCGGAGATAAAAGCATTGAACTTATTATTGGTGATCAGACAACAGTTGTTGATGGTAATATAGCTGAACTCGAAGTGGCTCCGGAGATTATTGAAGGACGTACCATGGTTCCTTTGCGCTGGTTAGCAGAAACATTGGATTACGTCGTAGAATGGGATCCGATTAATTATTATATTGACATTATAAAATAAGGAGAAATTCAATGAAGAGTAAAGTGATTGATTTAAAGCGAATAAAAATAGGCATAGCAGCAGTTCTTATTGTTATACTGACAGCGGTTACATTTTCACCGATAGTTGCTGAAGAAGATGTAGAAGATGTAGAACTTGACGTTTTAACTGAACCTGAAGTCCTTACCTTAGAAAAAGCTATTGAACTTGCCATGGAAAAAAACTTTGATGTGAAGATTGCAGAAGTAGAGAAAGAAGAAGCGTTATATAGTCGTGAAAAGGTTTTAGAATTGGCTAAACTTGATTTTGCAACTGGAAATTATGATGTGGACTTAGGTGCTGAATTGGCAAAGATTCAGAAAGAGTATTTGAAGATTTTATCTAATAGTGTATATGACCTTCAACTCCTTGGTGTTGAACTCGACGTGAAATCAACCTATGCTGGATTGATTCATGCAAGAAATAACCTTGAATTAGCAGAAAAATATTTAGAGCAAGCTGAACAAAGTTATGAGTTTATGAATAAGCGGTTTGAACTTGGACAAGTAGCGAATTCAGATGTTCTTGAAGCTGAATCTGAAGTTGCTGCAAAAAAATCGGAATTAATTGAAGCACAGTTAGCATTCAGTCATTCTATGATGGATCTTAATATGTTAATGAATGAAGACTTACAAAAAGATTGGATCATAAAAGAAGAAATTAGTGCGAGAAATCTTGAAGTTCCAGAATTGTCTGAGTTACAGATGTATATGTTAGAAAACCATCCGTCGCTAGTAAGAGCGGAGATGGCGTATAAAATTGCGGAGTCTACATATGAAATTACAAGTGGGTTTTATCCTGAGAATGTACATGTACGTCGTGAAGCAGAACATAGTTTTAAGAAGGCTCCATATCAATATGATTCAGCTAAATTATCCCAAGAAAAAAGTCTTATTCAAGCGTATCAAAACCTTGACAGTATCACACAAGGAATTGAAGCTCTTGAAAAAAGTGTTGAGCTCATTAACGAAAGTTACCGAAGTGCACAACTGCGTATGGAGCTTGGATTTATCACAAGCCATACCCTCAATGAAATTGCTCTTACACAACAACGTATGGAAGTCAATCTTATAAATATGCAACGAAACTATCAACTCGCCGTAGCACAACTAGAAGCTGTATCCGGATACACATTTTTAGACCAAGAAATCGAAGAATAATTTCCGAATCATATAAATAAAACGGACATATTGAGTAGTGGGAGTGCCGGACCTAACTTTATTCAGAAATATCATTCTAAATCAATAAATTGATTCAGGACGATATCCCTAAACAAAGTCAGGACCGAAGTTCCCATGAAACTCAATATGTCCATTTCTTTATTCATTTCTTTATATTTTTCCTACAATTTGAAGAGGTACCAGCAACAGGTGTCGATTTTAAACCATATGGGATGGATATTGCCGTCTTTTTCAGTCCAACTAATACGAACAGGAGTCCGCGTAAACAAAAAAACAAAAGGGCATAATGCCCCTTTGTTTTTTGCGCTGTCAAACAAGGAAGTAAATGAGTACAATCAACCCTAAAAGGATACGATAGTAGCCAAAGACTTTGAAATCATGTTTTTTAATATAACCCATTAAAAACTTGATGGCAAGAATCGAGGTAATAAAGGCAACAATCATGCCCCCGATTAAAATCATTAATTCTTGACCCGTAAAATCAAACCCAAACTTAATAAGTTTTAATAAACTAGCACCAAACATGACAGGGATTGCTAAGAAGAAAGTGAATTCAGCAGCAATTACCCGGGAAGCACCTAAGATCATTGCTCCAATGATAGTTGCTCCTGAACGAGACGTTCCGGGAATGAGTGCAAGTGCTTGAAAGATACCGATGAGAAAAGCCGTCTTGTAAGAAATGACGCCCAAGGTTGTTATCTTTGGAAGTTTGCCTTTATGGGCATACTCAATTATAATAAATAAGATACCGTATAAGATGAGCATGAGGGCAACGGTTTGATAATTGTAAAACAGTTCATTGATGATATCATCATATAAGAGGCCGATGATTGCAGCCGGAATACAGGCAACAAATATTTTAAACCATAAAATCATAATATCTTTTTTAATAAAATGCTCACGATCAGGAGTGAAATCAAAAGGAAACAGCTTATTAAAAAAAAGAACAACGACAGCCAAGATAGAGCCGAATTGTATAACAACTAAAAACATGGCCATAAACTGGGGGCTGACATCAAGGTTTATGAATTCATCGACCAAAATCATGTGACCGGTGCTACTAATAGGAAGCCATTCAGTAATACCTTGAACGATACCGAGAAAAAATACTTTTAAAAATTCAATCATAATATATTCGCTTTCTGTGTAGTTTATAGTCCGATTAAAGCGGATGCCAATGAGAAATATGCCATTAATGCAAATGCATCAACAATAGTTGTAATCAAAGGGCTCGCCATTATCGCAGGATCCAAATTAAGTTTTTTTGCAAAAATCGGCAAGACACCTCCGACAATTTTTGCTAAGATGATTGTCATAAATAAACTCAAGCATACAACAAGGGTTATCATGAAATCAGTTTTTTCAAAATAGTAAATACGTATAAAATTAATTCCGGCAAGTGCAATACCAACAACAAAACTGACCCGTAACTCTTTCCAAAGCACTTTTAGAATATCTTTAAGTTGTATTTCATCTAAAGCAAGCCCGCGAATAACTAAAGTTGCGGACTGAGAACCGGCATTTCCACCGGTATCCATCAACATTGGAATAAAAGCAGTAAGTACGACAACTGTTTGAAGTATATCTTCAAATTGACGAATAATATTTCCGGTAAAGGTTGCAGAAATCATTAAGACGAGTAACCAGAGTATTCTGTGCTTTGCCAAAGAAAGAATATTTGTATCTAAATATTCTCCATCCGAGGGTTGCATAGCTGCCATTTTTTGAAAGTCTTCAGTATTTTCCTGATCAATGATGTCGACAATGTCATCAATGGTAATGATTCCTACAAGGCGATTTTCGTTATCTACAACCGGCATAGACAGAAAATCGTATTTTTTAAATAGTCCGGCAATATTTTCCTGATCATCATGTGTATGGATGAAACGGATATTTTGTTGCATCAAGTCACCAACAGATATGTTGGAATCGCTTAAAATCAATTTGCGTAAAGTAATAAGTCCTTCTAACTTTCTATTCTTATCCGTTACGTAGCAGGTGTGAATTGTTTCTTTGTCAACACCATTTTTTTTAATATAAGTTAAGGCAGACTCTACAGACATTTCTTTTTTTAAAGCAATGTATTCAATGGTCATAATGCTTCCGGCAGAATCTTGAGGATAATCCAGAAACTGGTTTATTAATGTCCTTTTTTCAGAAGAAGTATTTTTTAAGATTTTTTTAACGACATTTGAAGGCATTTCTTCGAGTAAATCAATCGTATCGTCAAAAAAGAGCTCGTTTAAAATCGACTTCATCTCTGAATCAGTGGCACCTTCGATTATATGTTCTTGATATTTGTTAGACATATACGAAAAGACATCGGCTGCCAATTCTTTCGGAAGTAGCCTGAAAGTGACAATCATCTTTTCGGTTTCAAGGGTTTCAAGTAATTGAGCAATATCAACAGGATTCATTTGTATGAGTTCATCCCTAGCTTGAATAAATTTACTTCCTTGAATATAATCTTGAAGTTTTGAGTTCATTGATAACCTCCTTAATATGAGCTGCCATCAATTAAAATGTGGCTAGTAATGGCATATTTAATAGGATTAATTGTATAATATAAGGGCTTACTACATTCAGGGCTTGCGTCCATAACTAACCACCACCTTCGTTAAGATTATCTGTTAAAAAAATTTCTATCAGCATTTATTATACGTGTCAAAGGTATAAATTGCAAGAAAGGAAGATTAAAACTATAATGATTTTGAGTGGAAGACTCTTAGGTAAAAATATTACCTATTGCAGCAAAGATTGTCCGTTCATGTTTTCGTCAGTTTTTCATATAATAAACGTGTAGCTAAAATCAATCTATTAAAAAATGGAGGTAGTTTATGAAAGTTTTTACAAAAAAAGTAGTGGGGTTATTTTTAGTATTAACACTTATCATGTCTTTAACTGCATGTGGTGGCAATGATGCCGGAAGCACAGGCAACTCAACAGACACGGATACTAGTACAGATTCCGGATCGACGGATTCAGGATCGACAGATACTGACACAGATTCAGGTGCTGATGCTGAAGACGTTACATTGACACTATGGAGTATTGCAACAGAAAGTGATGCCTTTAATCCGGCATATACGAAAGCGATCGCTGATTATGAAGCAGCGCATCCGGGTGTAACGATTGTTCATGAAACATTTGAAAATGAATCGTATAAAACGAAAATTAAAACAGCGGTAGCGGCCAATGATTTACCGGACATCTTCTTTACATGGGGTGGTGGTTTCTCGCAAGCGTTTGTTGAATCCGAAAAGGTTATGCCTTTAGATGATTATTATGCAGACTTCTCTGATGAATTAAATGAAGCTGCGTTAGGAAATGCAACATATAACGGTCAAATTTACGGAACAACATATTCAACACCGGTTTCACTATTATTTTACAACAGAAAAATGTTTGATGAGCGTGGATTAACAGCTCCAACGACATTTGAAGAGTGGAAAGAAGTAAATCAAGCATTCTTAGACGATGGAATTACACCAATCGGTATCAGTGTTAAAGATACTTGGGTACTTGCAATGACACATGATGCATTAACATTAAAATCAGCAGGTCCTGAAAAAGTACACAATGTATTAACAAAGACAAGCGGAAGTTACAATGATCCGGATTTTATCAATGCATCAGCAAGTTTAGTTGAGCTTATTGAAATGGGCGCATTAATTGAAGGAGCGGCAGGTCTTTCTAATGATGAAGCTAGTCAATTATTCTACAACGGAACAGTACCTATGTATATTACAGGTAGCTGGATGGCAGGTTCAATCTATACAGATTCAGAAACTCCGGAAGATTTTGACTTGGCGCCAATTCCTGTATTAAATGATGCAAATGCACAAATTACAGACTTCATGGGTGGAGCATCTGATACATTGATGGTTGCAGCTTCAACTAAATATCCTGAAGTGGCTGGAAATGCTGCATTTGAATTGGCACGAAGTGTTTCAAAATATGCATATCTTGATGGTGCAGGTGTAGCTGCGTGGAACGTGGACTATGATGAGAGTGATATTAAACCTTTAGTTCAAAAAGTGGCTCAAAATGCGACAAGTGCAACATCCTTTACATTATGGTTTGATACATTAATGGAAGCAGGCGATGCAGGAGAATACCTTGCATTATTACAAGAATTATATATTGGGAACTTAACACCGGAAGAATTTGCTGAAGCAATGGCAGATCAACTGGGACAATAAGCACAACATAAAGTTATGGAGGATCGATAATGGACAAAGTAATGAAGAACAAAACAGCGATCATTCTATTCATGTTACCGGCAACTGTTTTGTTTGTGTCAATTATCATTGTGCCAATCTTCATGTCCGGCTATTATAGCCTACTTGATTGGGATGGTATGACCGAGGCGACATTTATAGGATTAGACAACTACATCGGGTTATTTACAAGTAGGTCAGGAGGCTTTGTTAAGTCACTTAGGAATGCGTTCATATTAGCCGGGCTTTCCGTGACACTACAGCTAGGGTTAGCATTAATATTAGCTCTTGCATTAGCGAAAGGAAGAAAGGGAGAAAGATTCTTTGTAACCGTATTTTTTATTCCGGTTATGATTTCAACAGTAGTTATTGGACAACTATGGATGAAGATATACAATCCGCAATATGGATTGATTAACATGGCTCTTCGTTCTATGGGGTTAGATAATCTCACAAGAACATGGTTAGGGGATCAGGATACGGCCTTGTTAGCTGTATTCATCCCTCTACTATGGCAATATGTAGGCTATCATATGCTGCTTATGTATGCAGGAATCAAATCGATTCCGACGAGTTTACGAGAGGCGGCAAAAATTGACGGAGCAACAGATAATCAGATTTCACGGTACATCACCATTCCTCTATTAAAACCGGTATTGCAAGTATGCGTTATCTTTGCAGTAGTCGGATCATTGAAAGCATTTGATATGATTTATGTTTTAACCAATGGAGGACCGGCCCATGCCAGTGAAGTTCCAAGTACACTCATGGTTTCTAGGATTTTTTTAAGGAACCAATATGGTTATGGTAGTTCAATTGCCATTATGATTATATTCTTATGTTTCTTCTTTGCAGTATTAATTAAAAAAGCGTTCAAAACGGAGGTGGATTAAATGAAAAAAGAAAGCAAAGTCGGAAAAAATATCGTTTTCGCACTCCTTTGTTTTTGGACACTTGTACAAATATTCCCGCTTTATTGGATGTTTACCTTTTCATTAAAATCCAATAGCGAGATTTTCGGAGAAAATGTGATTGGATTACCCAAAGAATGGCTATGGGAAAATTACACAGCAGCACTAACGACAGGAAATATGGCTCTGTATTTTATGAATAGTTTTATTGTAACCGCCGGTACAATCGCGTTAACGATTATTGCCGCGCTAACAGCAACCTATGCTTTAGAGCGTATGGTGTGGAGAGGGCGTAAGTTTGCAAATAATATGTTTATGCTTGGCTTAACGGTACCGATTCATGCAGCAATATTACCGGTATTTATTATGCTAAGGAATTTAAAAATGACCAATTCATATCAAGCCTTAATTATTCCTTATGCAGCGTTTGCATTAGCCATGGCAATATTAATTAGTAGCAGTTTTATCAGTGGTATTCCGCGTGAGCTTGAAGAAGCGGCCTGTATTGATGGAGCAAGTATATATGGTATTTTTTGGCATATTATTTTACCCTTAATGCGACCGGCATTATCAACGATTGGTATTTTTGTTTTCTTGCAAGCATGGAACGAGTTAATGTTTGCAGTTATCTTTATAAGCGAAGCAAAATATCGAACATTATCAGTTGGTATTCAAAACTTATCCGGTTCATATACGACAGAATGGGGACCCATCGGAGCGGCACTTGTTATTGCAACCTTCCCTGTCTTGATTCTATATGCATTCATGGGTAAACGAATACAAGAAAGCTTAGTTATGGGAGCCGTTAAAGGTTAAATATCTTAAAGTTAAATACAGGAGGTCAATATGTATCAACATGAGAAGAATCGAAAACGTGCACAAGAACTCGTTGCACAAATGACATTAGATGAAAAAATTAGCCAATTGACCTATAATTCAGCAGGAATTCCTCGTTTGGGAATTCCTGCTTACAATTGGTGGAATGAAGCATTGCATGGTGTTGCAAGAGCAGGAACAGCGACGAGTTTTCCTCAAGCCATTGCTTTAGCGGCTATTTTTGATGATGAATTTTTAAGTCATGTGGCTAAGGTGATTGCAGATGAAGGACGTGCAAAATATAATGAGGCATCCAAACATGGGGATCATGATATTTATAAGGGACTGACCTTTTGGTCACCCAATATTAATATTTTTAGAGATCCAAGGTGGGGCCGTGGACATGAAACTTATGGGGAAGATCCATATTTATCAGCTAGACTAGGTGTGGCCTTTATCAAAGGATTGCAAGGAGAAGGCGACGTTATGCATGCAGCGGCATGCGCAAAGCACTTTGCGGTGCATAGCGGACCGGAGGACCTCCGTCATGAATTTGATGCGGTATCAACACCTAAGGATCTTTGGGAGACATATTTGCCGGCATTTGAAGCATGCGTCAAAGAAGGTCAGGTTGAGAGTGTTATGGGCGCTTATAACCGCGTCAATGGAGAACCTGCTTGCGGAAGTTATTTTCTGCTTAAAGATATTTTGCGAGAACGTTGGGAATTCAAAGGACATGTCGTTTCGGATTGTTGGGCGATTAAAGATTTCCATATGTATCACAAGGTGACAAAGTCACCAAAAGAATCTGCAGCACTTGCCATGGATGCAGGTTGTGATTTGAACTGTGGAAATATTTACCTATATATGCTACAAGCCTATGAATCGGGACTTGTAACAGAAGACCAGATTACAGAGGCAGCGGTTCGATTATTTACAACACGATACAAGTTAGGATTGTTTGATGAAACGGAATTTGATCAAATACCTTATGAAGTCGTTGAATCCAAAGAGCATACAGAGCTTGCCGTTGAAGCTGCAAGGAAAAGTATTGTTCTTTTGAAAAATGAGGGGATTTTACCCCTAGATAAAAATGCCCTTAAAACAATTGGTGTGATTGGACCTAATGCCAATAGTCGACTCGCCTTAAAGGCCAATTATTATGGAACGTCGTCTCGATATATTACCATACTTGAAGGTATTCAAGATGAAGTCGGTGACGATGTGCGTGTATTTTATAGTAAAGGCTGTGAGCTTTGGAAGGATCGAACAGAGCCCTTAGCTGTAGCAAACGACCGACTATCGGAAGCAATAACGGTGGCAGAACATAGCGATGTGGTTGTATTATGTCTTGGTTTAGATGAACGTCTTGAAGGTGAAGAAATGGACGAAGGAAATCATGTAGGCTCCGGCGATAAAGTCGATCTTGAACTTCCTCAGGTTCAACAACAACTCCTGGAAAAAGTCATCGAGACAGGTAAACCGGTGATTCTGTGTCTCATAGCAGGAAGCGCTATTAACTTAAGCTATGCAGATACATATTGTCAAGGTATATTACAGGCATGGTATCCGGGAGCACGTGGTGGTAAAGCTCTTGCAGATATTCTTTTTGGTAATACATCACCATCAGGAAAACTACCGGTGACCTTCTATCGTACTTTAGAAGGATTGCCTGAATTTACAGACTATTCAATGGAAAATAGGACCTATCGTTATTATACAGGGGAGCCTTTATATTCTTTTGGATATGGATTGACGTATGGGGATATACGATGTCAAGATGCCTATATCGAAGAAGTCAAGGAAAATGAATTTGTTAAAGTTAGTGTAAAGGCTGAGAATATGGGCCAAATAGCAACTGAAGATGTTATTCAATGTTATATAAAAGATGAAGAGTCAAAGTATGCTGTGAAAAATGTCAGTTTGTCAGGATATCAACGTATTTGCCTTGAAGCAGGACAGACAAGGCGTGTTTCCATTGATATTTCTTGGACGGCTTTGACGGCTGTAGATGAAGCTGGAGAACGAAGAATGGATAGTCAAACATTTACCTTATATGTAGGTACATTTTTACCGGATGAGCGTAGTCAAACATTAATGGGGCATAAACCCTTATCGATTCAGATTAATCTGTAGATTCGGTTGGTATCTACGATAATCTATGGTAGAATGAAAGAAAATGCAAGCAGGTGAAGAGAATGAAAAAACGATTAAAAGATCAATTTAACGACTTGAATTTGGATAAAAAAGTTAAATATCTTTTTATTGCGATTATTCTCATTTACCTGCTTGTTTTTTATGGGATATACACCTTTATCATTCAACAAAGTATGGTTGAATATACCTTGGAAAGTAATATGAATACATTGAAATCTATCGGGAACAACTTAAATGCAGAGATTGAAAGTATAGATAATATGAGCCAGCTGATTATGACAGACAAAGAAGTTGTTGCTTTTTTGAAATCAGATGAAGACGAGTTTTATGTAAAGCAAGAAGCTGTGCGTGCGATCTATGATACCATGAATTTATTTAATAATGTTTCGTCTGTCTTTGTGTTTCAAGAAGATTATGAGTATGTATCGTCAGGAATTGGAGTCACCCACATTGATGTGGATAAACTAGAAGAACTTCTTGAAGATGTGCGCCCAAGAGCTGGTGGCTATTATTTGGCAATCAACGGAAGGGGAGCTATACGGCGGGATATTGAATGGCCGGTTATTTCTTTGATTCGTGTTGTCAATGACTTGGAAACGCAACGTCCAATCGGAAGTATTATGATTAACTTATCTGTGGATTTATTTGATAATACCTATCGCAATATGACGTCAGAAAATAAGTCTTTTGGTTTCTTTGGACTTGACGGAACCGTTTTATCCAAGCAAAACTATCATGAAGCATTAGATGCTATTGAATATACCGGTGCAAGTTATCAGCAAGAAATGATTGGAAATGAAGGTATTGTTTCCTATCAAATCATTGATAATACCCCCTTTATTTTGAAATCATATGAAAAAATTCATTTCACTCAAGTGCTGACCGATGAAGCTGGAAAAATATTAGCCATTGTCTTTTTAGTTTCAGCCTTAGTCATTGGAATGATTGGTTTTTTTATTACACGCTATATTACACATCCGATTCAAAGACTAGCCGGCGCCATGAAATCTGTTAATACAGGGTGGTTACGCCGTGTGAGCCTGCCCCTTGCAAATGATGAAATTGGTTATTTAAAAGACAGTTATAACGACATGCTTGTAGAACTTAATGAATTAATTAGTGAACTGTTGGAGAAAGAAAAATCTATTCAGCAAGCAGAGCTAGAAGTCTTGCAAGAACAGATTAAGCCACATTTTTTATATAATACCTTAGATACAATTGCCTATCTAGCATTGACTGAACCCGCAGAAAATGTCTATGAAGCGGTCGATACTCTTGGAAAATTCTATCGAAAATTTTTGAGCCGTGGTAGTCGTGAGATTCCGATTAAAGATGAAGTGGAAATTGTTAAAGACTATTTAACCTTACAACGATTACGTTATGGAGATATTTTTGAAGATATTTATGAAGTGGATCCGGAATTGGAAAATATACGTGTGCCCAAGTTGATTTTACAACCCTTAGTTGAGAACAGTTTATATCATGGCGTTCGACTAAAAGGTGAAAAGTGTATCATCAAAATCCAGGTTTTTGAAGAGGATGGCATGGTGCATCTGGTTGTTTATGATACCGGCATCGGCATGGACGACAAGCGAATTTCACAAATCATGGAAGGAAAAAGCCGAAAAAGTTTTGGATTCAAGGGTACTATTGAGCGGATCCAATATTATTTTGAAGAAAAAGATGTTGTTAAGGTGACAAGTGTGGTTGGAGAATATACGCGTGTGGATATAAAAATTCCAAAAGGAGGTAAAAAACAGGATGTATCGAGTGATGATTATTGATGATGAACAAAAAATCAAAAATTTACTGAAGTTAACCATCAAATGGGAGATGCTGGGATTTGAAGTTGTTGGGGAGGCGTCAAGCGGGATTGAGGCCATTAATACTATTGATGAACTAAATCCGGACGTCCTGTTTGTCGATATTCGAATGCCCTTTATGGATGGTGTTGAATTTGCCAAGTTAGCGATTGAACGGTATCCTTATCTAAAAATTGTTATGTTAACAGCCTTTAATGATTTTGATTATGCGAGAGAATGTATTGGTATTGGTGTCGCAAATTATTTGCTTAAACCCATTAATAAAATTGAAATTAATGATACACTGACCAATATAAAAAAAGAATTGGATCGGCATGCCCCACGTGAAGAGCGAGGGCAAGTGGATGAAGTCAAAATTTCATCTATAGGTAAAATAAGAGAGTATGTTATCGAACATTTTAAAGAACCGGAGTTGAATTTGACTTCAGTTGCACTTAAGTTTGGATTCAACGCTAGTTACTTAAGTCGAGCGTTTAAGGAAGAAACCGGCGTATCTTTTATTGATTTTTTAAATGGCTGTCGTATGGAATATGCCATTAGCTTGTCGAAAGAAAATCAGTATATGTATCAGGTGGCAGCAGAAGTCGGTATACCAGATCCGAACTACTTTGGAAAATGTTTCAAAAAATATACAGGCTTAAGTTTTTCAAATTATATTAAAGAGAACAAAAGAGATTAATAGTTTTTAGAATAGATTTTATTGATTTTGTGAAAAGTTGTGGAAATTTTAACTTTTTTAGGGTAGAATAAGGATAGATAAATTGAGTTTAGGAAGAGACAGAATGAAAATCAATATAAAAAACAAAACATTTAGATGGTTTACCGGAGTTGCAATCCCTATTATTGTATTAGGATTAATTGCATTTCTTTACTTATATGGAAACCCTGTTCCGTGCTTTTTTCGTCGATGGACGGGATTAAATTGTCCGGGTTGCGGAAGCGGGAGAGCAGCGTATGACCTTGTCCATTTTCATTTTTTTGAAGCAATGGGACATAATATTATGTTTGTAGTTTTAATGCCATTTATGACCTACTATTTGTTAAAGTTATATTTATTTATCGTGCTTGGAAGAGATGTTTTACCGTTTTTTAACTTTTCATATAAACAGATGCGTGTACTTTTTATAATTATCGTTGCATTTTTTGTCTTGAGAAACATACCGGTAAAACCTTTTATTTTATTATCACAATAATCATTTATGTCAGGAGGATGAGTTATGTATTGCACAAAATGTGGAGCACCCCTTAATGATGATGCAAAGTTTTGTACAGAATGTGGAACACCAATGGAACCAAAAGTATCAACAGAAACACCCGTAGAAAAAGAGACAACAGTGGCAAAAGAAGAAAACGTAGAAGTGGTTAACAACAATCCGGTAGAGGAGCAACAAGTTTATTCACCTCAAATGCCGCCACAAACACCACAGGCACCGCAAACACCACCACAGCCACAAACAACCTATACGCAACCGACACCCCAAGATAGAGGTAGCGTTAATGTTAACACAACACCATTTTTAGTATGGTCGATTATTAACTTGGTTGCATGTTGTTTACCCTTAGGGATTGTTGGTTTAGTGTTTACACTTAATGCCGGTAAAGCGACAACACAAGCTGAGGCAGATGAGGCATTGAAAAAAGCCAAGATTTTCAACCTTATCGGAACGATAACAGGTGTCGTTGTACTCTTGTTATATATCCTGTTGTTTTTTGGTAGTATGGCATCAATGGGATTCTAAAAAAGATTATTGGAAAAAAGGTGCTAAAATATAGTGCCTTTTTTTTGTTTTAGCCTTTAGACTTAAAGAGATTTGTCCGATAAATATAGAGAATGGATAGGTCTGTAGATTTTTACATAAGGCTTGAGCCAAATATTAAATTAAACGAGGTGCAAAGATGAGAGACATACGGTACAAAAGCATATATAGAGGGATAAGTTTAATGATGGCGGTAATGCTGATGGCCTCTGTTTTTTATGTTCAAAGGATCAAAGTTGAAGCTGCTGACGAGCCCTTATTGACATGGGAACGAACACGGACTATGGATATTAGTTTTAATAAAGGAAATAGTGTACGTGGATCAGAAAATTTACTCTTTAGTTTTGATGTCAGAGAAAATGGACTTTATGAGCTAGAATATTATTTGAAAAATGGAGAACAAACAAAGGTTTATTTATATAAGCAATTAGATAAAATGGAAGTATATTATACATTAAACCAAAATGATGGTGGAGATATAGTCAACAAATTTGGTAATCCCGGTGATGATATCAATATGAATCAAGTGGATTATTCCGGCATTCCGACATGGGTTAATATTGATAAGACCATTGTTTCTGTACCTGAAAATATTTCAACGACAACAGCAAGCGCGATTTCATTTGATATTGAATATACCCAAAGTACTAATGTAACCGGATTTGCTTTTGAACTGGGTAATGTAGAAATACCAAATCGCCGATTCATAGCGGATTGGGATCGTCCGAACAATAAAATGTACATTTGGATGAATGGTTATGTGGACGGAAACATTATGCCTATTAAGCTCACTAAACAAGGCAATGATGGGAGTGAAGAGGGCGACCAACTCTACATTCTTAAAAATATAGAAGGATATAATATTCGGCCGGTGGATTCAAGAGATATAGAAGAAAACCTTGTTGTTTATGATGGGACGAATCCAGAAGAACAAGCGGGAAGTCATCCGGGAGTTGAGATTAGCTTCAAACATCCAAAGACATGGAATTCTTCTGATTGGACCTATGAATATAGCGATATTGATGTTGATATGGATTTTTTTATGGAAAAGTTAACCGATTCAAGCAAATTGTTAGAATTTGAAATGGGTTTGAATAAAACAGGGGAACAAGAGATTAATGTAAAAAGATCATTGGAATCGGCAGACTATATTTTTGATTCGACAAGTAACACATATAAAATTTTTGTTGCTAAGGAAGATATAGAAATTACTTCAGGTACAGATAACACAATTGTTTGGGAGAATTTAGAAAGTAGTACGATATACAATGCAGCCATGTATGTTAACTTAGAAAGTTTAAATGACAGCGATAAGCGTTACCAAACGGATGCTTATACCATGAATCCTTATACTTTTTTAGAATATAAAGTTATTCGAACAGATGATGAAGCCTATCTGGATATTAAACCCTATTATGTTGAGAATGCTCAGAATATTAATTATGCAGTAAAATATGGAAGAAATGTCAATAACCTTAATGATTGGAGTACATACTATCCAACACGAATCGATGAAGATATGATTCGAATTGTGGTTACTGCGAATTGGGAAACAGATGATAACTTTTACCAAGTGGTGCCGGAATGGAAAGGTGCTCCGCTTGATAGTCAAATATTAAATTATCAGGCGGCAGAACATGAGGATTCAGGTCTAATTGCTCCAAGATTGCCTGAACTGATTGCGCCTCGTGGTGAGGAAGTGTCAGTATTTGATGATTTAATTACCTTTGATTTAAAGTGGGTTGGAATGCGTCGCGATCGGTGGATTCATGATGCGATTTACTATGAAGTGCTTATCGGAGAACGTGCAGCTATTAATCTACATGATGAAGATTTAGGATATGATGTGTTTGCTTTATATAAAATCACTCAAGAGATTGATGGAAATAATAATGTGAAATATGTTTTAGAACGCGTTATTGGGAAAGATTCGGGTACAGGGGAAGATATTACTGAGCGTGTTGGGAGTTATGATAGTTTTGAAAAAATTACCGGTCAAGATGGAGTCATGCTTAAGAATGACCAAGGCTGGACAAAAGAGATTGATACAAACTATGAATATGATTCGGACCTTGGAACATATATGTATTCCTATGAGTTTAGTGATAGTAGGATTGACCTAGACTTAGAACAACAACAAGTATATTATCTACGTATGCGTGCCATTGGTAAAGCAAAAGATAAAGAGGCGCATATGCGTACAGATTATTCGGTCCCTAAAAGTATTACGCTTAGTGAAACGATACGAGAATTACCTTCTGTGGAGATTGTTTTAAATGAACCTTTGGTTCAAGGAGAAGATGTAGGGACTTATCTGCAATGGCAAGAAATTACTAAACGTAACGAAGTATTAAGAAATTATATTCGCTTATACCTAAATCCACAGCGAGAGACAGCAATTGATAATAACACAGATCAGACAGCGATTCGCTATAAAGTCTTGTTATCTGAATCTAGGGAAACGTTGTTGAATGAAGCAAATCATGGTGAAAACTTGTCAGATGATGAGGTTATTGACCTATCAAGTGCTACAGCAACTATAGATGGAGTACAACGAAAACAGCTACAGGAGGGAGAAGTCCTTGTATTTGATGTGCCCACAAATAGTATAGGTTTCTTGGGACTAGATGAGAATAAGGTATATTATAGTAGAGTCATTATGACACTTGTGGTGCAGCAAGAAGGTCTTGATGTAGAAGAATATTATAGTGAACCATCTGAGGTCATAAGTATTATTACACCTACACTTCCGGAACAACCGGATGAAACAGAACTTGATCCGTTGGCACCAAAGAATTTTGATGTACGATTTAAGGGGAATGATTTGGTACGACTAGAAACTGAAGTAACATGGAATGCACCGGATGGTGTAGATATTGAAGGTGATTCATTAGAATTTGAAATTGTAGCATTTGAGGAAGAGGGTTTTCCAAACTTTGAATCAGCGACAGAAGTCCCTTTGATGGATGTTTATGAAAACATGCTTAAAGACGAAGAAAATCAAAGTGAAAATATTCAACAACTAGAAAATCTTATTGAGCGCGGTGTGGTTCAAGGATGGTATGTGACTCAAGACAATGGAGTCTATCGCTATCAAAAATTGAGTGGATATACAACAAATGGTCAACCAATTTATGAAGGCGATCAAGGCATATGTCGAGTTAATCCGGATAGTGGAGACCTGATTATTTTGGAAGATCAAGAAAACCGACCGAATCAAGTGTATTACTATTATATACGAAGTATTAGTCGATATAATACATTAATGAAGTCAACATGGCGGGTTGATACGATTACAACAGGGCGTATACAAACAGCAACAAATTTAACATTTGTGTATGATGAAATAAATGATGCATATTATGAAACAGTTATTCGATTTGATATTCCTTTAGAAGCGACCTACAGTAATGAGATACATATTCGTGAAGACAAGGATCCGGAATATGTAATTGCACGCGCAGGTGTTGGTCAAGATAACAGTGGTGATTATAGATATCAATTGATTCGTACAGAAGAAATGATGAATGCACAACGTTTATACTACCGAATCACCGGATTAAAATCAGGAACCTACTATAGTCTTAAGATACGTTTGATTGATGATACACTAACGGATGAAGTAGATTTAGATGGTAATCCTGCATATCCAGAGTCGGCTTTTTCAAATACGATTACAACCCGAACAGATTTTAATCAAGATGATTATGAAGAAGATTTAAAATATCAGCAGTATTTAGACTATTATCGTGATCAAGCTGAAAAGTTAAAACAAAAACCATATTTTCAGCTTGAAACAAAAAGAAATAGCATCGTGTATAAATATCGTGATGCTTATGGAATTGGGACTATTGAGAATAATCGCAATAGGAGTATGGAGTTAATGGTTGCCAATCGGGAACAAACAAGGTATTACCTACCGGCAGAGTTCTTAAAAGAGCTAAACGCTCAGCAAGTAACACTTGTTTATGAACAAAATGGGCAAAAGGTATCCATACGTCCGACAAGCATTGGACAGCAATGGACAAGCGCAATTCGAAAGATGCAAGAAGAGATTAATCAATATAACGCTAAAAATAGAGCGTATTTTATAGAATTGACAATAGACCTAAAAGAAAATCTGTCAAAGGTAGCTTCATATGATACGACAAGTCCACAAATTCAAGTTTCAATAAATGTAATAGGAAGTGAAGTGGTGGAAGAAGAACTTGATATAATGTTTTTGTATGAATTAGACAGAATGATTGCTTCTAAGGAACCTAAGCTTATTGATGCATTAACGGATGAACTTGAAAAGGGGATTAGTGATGCGCGGTTGGTAAGTATTGTGCAAACATTAATTAAGGAAGTTGAAGAAGCATTTTGGAGTGATGGACAGCAAGTATTAGAAGAAGCATTTACAAGAACTTCTTATCGTGTCGATGGATTAGATAAACCCTTGCTCTATACGTTAACTCCTACACGTTCTACAGCTAGTAGTAATCATAAGGTTTTTCAAAATTCTAATAATAGATGGAATGAGATGGTTTCAGCATATGTAGGGAATCGATATCAGATCCAAACACCTTTGTTTTTACCATTAATTTTAGCCAATTCTTATATGGATCCGAGTGTAATATCAGCATATGAACAAAAGGCATTAGATAGTTTGAGTCGATATAATTTATTGGAAGTCATACAAGAAAATCACCTTAAAAATTCACAGACGGTTTTAAATAATCAACAATTTATTCAGGTGATGGCACGAATACTTGGGGCTACAAAAGCTGACGATACCCAAGAATATTTGAAGAGTCAAGGGATTGATGTGCCCCGGTTAAGCGCATATAATGATATTACGAATGAAACGGCATATTACTTATACATTCAAACCTATGCCAAAAAGAATCATATTAATCTGTCAACAGTTCGAATTCGAAACTATCAGATAATTGAAGATATTAACCAAGTGAACAGTCTATATCGCGATACAATATTACGTGGAGTTAATGGTGAGTTTGTTGTGATAGAATATGGACTGCTTAATCCAAAACAGCCAGTGACAATTGAACGATTGATGAAATTATTGTCACATATTGATTGATAGAAAGAAGGCGATAATGATGAAACGAAGTATTAGTTGTGTGATAGCAATTCTCATATTTTTAACATCTATCCATGTACCTATATATGGAAACACTCAAGGAAATATTGAGACTTTTGATGAAATTAAGATCAATAATTCAAGGCTTAATCTTGTTCAGAATCATTATGAGCTAGGGCTAACATTAAATTGGACAAATCCAACAGCATGGATTCCGGGAACAAGTGGAATTATTTCAAATAATCCTGAAAATTTAGGCGATACCCATTCGCCAATTGGTTATGAAATTTTTTATAATAATTTGGCTCTAGGGCAAGCAGACAAATATCCGCTTAATATATTAGCTAATGAGGTGAGTTCAGATGGAGGCATGTCATGGAGCGGAGATAAAAACCTATCAACAGGTTCTTTATATGAAATACGTATTTCGCCATATCATTATCACCATATAAAAAATAACGAGGGGGATATAACTGAGGTTCGTAAAATTACGGCACCCTATCTAGAAGAGCGAAGTCTTTATCTACTAACGGAACCGAAAGTTGAATTTGAGCAAAATGAAGGTGCGATAAGTGTTGTTTGGGAAGATATGAACGCTCCGGGAGATATTGAAGCTGATGAAATCAAATATCGTATTCGATATACAAGCGGTGTAGCCAAGGAGAATAAGACACAGTTTGACGGAGATGCCAGTGTTATTGAGTTGCCATTATTAAGTAGAAGTCATGAAGATGTTGAACGGTTTTCCGATCAAGACGGCCGACGTTGGTTACGTTATACTTTAAGTGAAGCGGCAAGATCAGGGACAGTCTATTCTTTTTTGGTAGAACCGGAATTAAATACATACAAAGGAAGAAACGTATATTATAATAGAAACAATCCCAATGTATGGTATTACTTAGCAATTAGTGATTTGAGTTATATTGAGTATGATACGACACTTCGATTAGAGTGGTATGTTGAAAGTACACGTGCCGGTGTAGGTGGGGGTACTGCAAATGATTATCATTTAGCTGAGATTCGTTTATTGGAGATCGTGGACAACGAGGAGGCTGTTATAGCGATCTTTGGTCCGGATGCAGGTGAAAAAGGATACTACATTGTTAATAAACCGAAACAAAACACTCGATATCGACTTGCTATCACTTATCAACAAGAAGATAATGATGAAAATATTCTGAATTTTTTATATGCACAATCCAATGAAGTTATATATATACCTCTAGAGACAAAAATGATTCCGAGTAAACCTTTTGTCCCAACGATTGTTAATCGTGATAAATTTGATGCTTATAATGAGCAAAATCAACTGGAAGAGCATCTTCTTCCTGATGCACTTTATTTGAACATTATGGATTGGGAAAAATTTAAAGAAAGTAAGAAAGGCTTTTATTTAGAAACGGAAGGACAAGACTATATTAATTTTGTATGGAGCGCTTTTCGGCGTTATGGTATTGGGGAAGAATCTGAAGAAATGATAACGGATTTGAATGTCGCTTATGATATATGGGTAACGAATTCTATAGAAGCACTTGAAACATCTGCCCCATTAATAGCGGATCAACGTTATACAGAAGTAGATGGGGATGCGCTTATACGTAATGAGATAGAAGAAGATATGCGTAATAGTATTCGCGGATTTCATACAGAGATCAACACATTTTATGATCAAAATTCCAATACTATTAAACCATTAGTACCCAATACATTGTATTATATTAAAGTACAAGCAAAAAAAATATATGGAAATGAAACGTTGCGGAGTGAACCGACTATCCTTGCATTGTATTATGATAATGATGGTGCGGTATATGTTCCTCCGGTTATGTCAACGCCGCCTTTAAAAGTGAGTGATACAAGTGAGACATCGGTTACTGTAGAAACACAAATGCAGTGGTATGAAATCATGACTTTTGAGGAAGCAAATGAAAGCAATAATTTGTTTGACCGATGGATGCATAAGGTTTTTCTTAGAGAAGATGTGCAAGGAATGCTTATAAGTACAGAAATTTTTGAAGGTGCACAAGCTTATGTTGTCGCTTATGATACAACTAGCGATAAAGCCTATCTAATAGAAGAAGCAAATCCTGCATCGGATTTGATCTATCTTGATGAACATACTTTTTTTGTTTATGAGACGCAAGGCAATCATTTAGAAGCAAAGATAAATTATCGAAAAATTGATTTAGGTGAAGATTCTGAAATATCGAGTCTTGGTTTCCGCTTTCGACATATTTTATATAGCCAAGTGTTAGAAGAAATTGAAGCTTCCAAAGGAACGAACAATCCCTTGGATTTTGCTGAATATCTTCGCCAACTTGGCGCCCAAGATGAGGGATGGAAGGACATTACAAATGATGTCTTGATCGAAGATGGGCGTATTGAATATACCGAAGAAGGTTTAGATCCAAACTCCAGATATTTGTTCTTAATTCAACCTTATCGAGAGATTGATGGCATTGAGGAAGTGCTAAAAGCCCATTATCCGTCATCGATTGTGGTGGTGACAGATCCTGAGGATGATGAGGTGCTTCCGACGCCTCAAGTTCCTTTTTTAGAAACAACCAATCCTCAAGAACAAGCGATTGATGCTTATTGGTTTTATAATCGGGCATATACCTATGAGATTCGCTATGGTCGCGATGATGATTTTGAAAACTCAGTAGCTTTTGACTTGCTTATTCCGGATGGGTTAAGCAATGGAAAACATGCCTTTGAGGTGAATGATTTGTTTCCAAATACTGGCTATTATTTTTATATCCGTGCGATAAACCCGGAGACTGGATTATCCAGTGATTGGAGCAACCCGGTTTACGGTAAGACCCTTGATGTAGATAATCCCGGCTATCCACGTGGGGTGGGTATTCCTTCTGATGAAACCATGGAGGAATATAATTATGACGCCGGTGTAGGTAGCGATTATGTAGCCCTTGAATGGCTTAAAGATTTAGGCGAATTACAATACGAAGATACACCGGATAATAATAAAGTTCAGCGAGAGTATGCCTATAAAATTGAAGTGGCACAAAATCCGAGTTTTACTGATGCCCAATATATTAAAACGGGAGCGCCTAATCCGGATATTCCGGGGAATGTCGAAGATTTAGAGACAACATTAATTAAAGTCAATGAACTCATCAGTAACCGTTATTATTATTTCCGGTTAAAAACGGTGGTAACAATTACCGGAGAAGAAGAAGGACAATTGATTGTTAAAGAGTCTCTTGAATATTCGCCAACTTTAAAGATTCTTGTGTTACAATCCGGGGATGAATATGACGGAAGCTATGATCCGGCATTAGAAATTTTGCCGAGTGAAGACTTTGAATTGATATATAATCGAGACACACAAGAATTGATATATCGATTTCGAAGCGACGAAGTTGATGAGGATGGTAATCGCGATAATCGTGTCGACCAACGACTGATTAGTCGATTGATTCAAGATAATGCATATATTTATACAGCGGATGTGTCGAGGTTTGAATCTAGAGCGATTAAAAGCCGAAAAGTAATTATTCCCTACACCATTGCGGAAGCTTTTGATGAATATCAGATTCTCTTCCAAATCGATGCAGGAGATGTAGTTTTATCAATTCCCCATGATGCTTGGATGAATGAAGTTGAACGTCAAGTGCGACAGTATAAAGATGCACCAACAATTGAAGTTACAGTTGATTCAGCAGATGCCTTTTATAATGACACGATGCCCAATACGGCATTACGGGTTGTATCGGCGCCTCAAAATGTTGCCATACGTGTGAGCAATAATCGCGTAAATACCTTGCTTGACTACACACAAGCACCAATTACCTATGCATTTAGAACACGGTCGTTGTATGGAAGTTATATTCAAAATCCCATAGCATATGCGCTAAACAAAGCAAATCGGTGGACCTTAATGTCGGGAAATTATGAACACGCAAATGGCTTGTATACCATAGCAACAAGAGACTTAGGCGCATATGGTGTATATATGCAAGATGGTAGCGCTGAGATAAGACCAAACCAGTTAAATCATTGGTCAAATCCCTATAAACAAGCTATTGATAATAAGTATACTGTGCTTGGGCTTGATGGCTATAATCCAAATGCAGCGGTAAGCGAAAATATATTAATCAATATTGTTGATGGTATGACTCGTAATGCAAATACGATTGACGTAAATGCATTTATTACGACAAATCAAATGAATCGTTTATACTATTCGGGTGTTAAAAAGAATAGGACAAAAGATAGACCATCAGTCACACGAGAAGAAGCAATCGCTATGATTTTAGAAGCTATTGATGTGCGTGAGGGATATGGCTTTAGGGCAAGTGCCCAAGATCTTGCAATCGTTAACGGAAATACCGCTATTAATCCGGAGTATCGACCGGCTATTGCAAAAGCAGTAACAGAGAATCTTGTTGCAGATGTCACAAATTTACGTCCAAAGGCAAATATTACATATGGTGAGCTTTTTGCACTCTGGGCAAAAGCTGAAGAGCTTTAAGGAGTGGTGGAATAATGAAACAAACATTGAAACAATCAATAAAAATAGGGCTTATGAGTTTACTACTTATGCTTGTCAGCTTGATGAGTATATCGGCCGGTCAAGCGCATGTCATCTATCAAGTAGATTGGGTGTCAGAAGAGGCGGGTGTAGTCACGCTTAAATGGAGTGATGAGTCGGTGACGACACCTATTATGATTCAAAGTTGGAGTCAAAATACAGAGGGGGACGTCATTATACGTTATTCATCAGCTAGTACAGTTCCTGCTGGCTTTAGTGAACGGCGTATTGATGCGAATAATCTTAAAACCCCCTTTAATATTGTTTTATTAGAGGCAAGAGCGGATGCGGACATACCCGTGTTTAGCGATATGCCGGAAAACGAAGAGGCAAGTAAAGCTATTCAGATGTTGTATGATTTGGGTGTTCTTAATGGATATGCCGATGGTACAATTAAGCCGAGTCAATCGGTTTCCCGTGCAGAGTTCAGTAAAATGCTCTACATGGCAACCGGAATGACTGCTGAGCCGTCAAGTGGATTCACAGATGTAGCGGAAACGCATTGGGCACAAGAATATATTCATACTTTAGCTGCGAAAGGAATTGTCCAAGGAAAAGGGCAAGGTCGTTTTGATCCTAATGGTACCATTACTATAGGAGAATTGGCGACGATATTGAGTCGGACATTTACTCTATATGGTGCTGGTGATAACTATCCATATGGATCAAATGGGCATTGGAGTTTTGAATATTTTAATCAATTGGTCCGTCAAAATGTGATTCAATCAACAGATATCTATTATTATCCATATCAAGCCAATCGATTAGCAACACGTGAGGAATGCGCCATTCTTTTATCAAGGATATTATTAGAATATCACGAAGTAGCACAATAAGATCAATGGGTTCATAATTTGTTCACAAATTTTCATTGATTTTGTCACGAAAATAGATTACACTGTAATAGTTATAGGTTTCATCACGAAAACTAACGTGGTGAAACCAATTTTATTGAAGGAGTGAATTTATGAAAAAGACACTAGGAATGCTTTTAGTGCTCGTTCTGACAATTAGCCTATTTGCTGGTTGTAATTCAGAGGATGCTAAAAATGAAGGAACAGAAGAAGATGTAACAGAAGATGTAATAGGAACTGATTTTAATGATGAGGTAGTTTTCACAGTTAATGATCAAGAGATTATGTTAAGTGAAATTAATTTTTGGACTTATTATTATAAAAGTATGTACGAAGGTTCATATGGAATATCAGATTGGGACATGGAAATGGGCGAAGGTTTGACACTCGAGGACGGCATTAAAGATACGATTAAAGGTGTATCGGTCCAAGGTGTAGTTATGGAAGACTTAGCCAATGAATATGGTTTGGAACTAACAGAAGAAAGCAGAGAAGAGTATTTAGCTCAAGCGACAAATATTTATGAATCTTTTGATCCTGCTATTGTAGCTCAGTATGGATTTAGTCTTGAAAACATTGAAAAGATTATGATGCAAACCGGTTTAAGCGAACTTGTTTTTGAAGAAATGACAAAAGATGTTGAAATTGACGAAGAAGTACTTCAAGCAGCTATTGAAGCAGATCCGACATATACGGATATTATGAATATTGGTGTGGAAAATTACAGTGATCAAGTACGTGCACGACATATCTTGATTTCTACAGTGGACCAAACAACAAACCAACCACTTGAAGCAGATGCCATTGCAGCAGCAAAAGAAAAAGCAGAAGATTTATTGGAACGTGCTAAAGCAGGTGAAGACTTTGCAACGTTAGCTACTGAAAATACAGAAGATCCGGGTTCAGTAGAAACTGGTGGTGAATACACATTTGGTCGTGGTCAAATGGTGCCTGAATTTGAAGAAACTGCATTTGGTCTTGAAGAGGGCCAGATTAGTGATATTGTAGCAACATCTTATGGCTACCATATCATCAAATTAGAAGAAAAACTTCCTTCAACACAAGAGCAAGTTGAACAAGTAGAAGCAACAGTAGATTCTATTCGTGAAAACTATAAATATCAACAGCGTTCAGAAGCCTTTTCAACACTATATGAAGAAGTGATGACGAACTATGAAACTGTTGTGAATGAAGACGTATGGGCAAAAGTAACATTGAAGTAATAGACAATAATTAACTTTTTGTTGCTTATGAAAGTACTTGTTAACATTGACTAATATAAAAAAGAATAAAAGATAGCAACCGGATTCAAAACTCGTTTCACTCAAACAGTTGAATCCTTAAGTTGCTATCTTTTTCTTTTTAATAAAAGTCAATCTAAACGACGTACTTAACATTCGCACCATAAAGCTAATTATTCAAAAAAATAGATAAAATTCACAATAAAAGGTTGGTTTATTTAAAAAGGTTGGGTTCTTTTTTTTGTTGACAAAATCTGAATATTGATATATTATGTTAACTGGATATAGATAGTGTATACAATAAACATATAACAACAGGAGGCAGATATGAAGCAGATTTCAACTCGAAAAAAATCGCAACAGCATTGGACATGGATATTAATAATTACCTTTTTTGTTTTAGGTATTTTAGATACGCGCTTTGGTATTTTAGGAGTAGTCTGTATGGGAGCACCAATAGTGCATGCTATTAAAGGAGATGGAAAAATTCATTGTTCTAAATATTGCCCTAGAGGTTCTTTTTTAGGAAAGTTTTTGGAAAAGATTTCTATGCATCGACAATTACCGGCTTATATGCGTACAAAAAAAGCTAAAAATATTTTGCTGATTGTCATGCTTACGGTATTTAGCATTTCCCTGTATCACACAGGTTTTGTATTTGAAAAGATGGCGTTTGCATTCTTAAGATTTATGGGTATATCCTTTATTGTCGGAATTTTAATGGGGATATTTTTTAAGCCAAGAAGTTGGTGCGTTGTATGTCCAATGGGACATGGATCGGGATTAATCGCAGAACAACGTAAAAAGATTCTTAATCGCTTGCCGGCGTATGATGTTGAATAAAATTCAATAAATAAAACTCATTTATAAATCGAAGTTTAAACCGAAGTTTAAATCGAAGAATAAATTGAGTTTTATTTTTTTTTGTGCTACAATAGGATTAATATTTAAGAATGTTTTTGGAGGTGTGGATATGATACGAGAATTAATTGCTCAGGGAGAATCAAAGACAGTTGAATTTAAACGAGATGTTCCCAAGAATCATCAAATTGCACAAACGATATGTGCGTTTGCAAATAGAGCAGGTGGCATTCTAATGATTGGAGTATCAGATGATGGTAATGTTGTAGGCATGCAACCGGAGAGGATACATGAGCTTATCGAAAAAGTTCCCAATATTCTTCATGTTGCTATTTTTCCAATGATTTTACCTGAAATATATACATACACAATGGATCAAAAAATGATTCTTATTATTCAAGTTTTTCCAGGGAGTAATACACCTTATTATGTCAAAAATAAAGGTAGAGCTAATGGTACATATATTCGAGTAGGTAGGACGAATAAACAAGCGGATGAAGAAATGATTAAAGAGCTTGAGAGACATAAGTTGAATATTTCATTCGATATGGATGTCCATGAGGAACTTATGGAAACTGATGTTTCGAGATTAATTGCGACGCTAAATAATGAATTCCAAGCAAGGGTTACAAAAAAAAAATTGAAAACTTAAAATTAATTAATCGTGTTGGTGACCGGGAATACTTGACAAATGCAGGAGCTATTATATTAGGGAAGAAAGATAATTCGACGATAAGATGTGGGAAATTTTTAGGAGAGTCAATTATAGATTTTAGTGATAAAAAAGAGTATTCGGGAAATATATTTGAGCTATTAGAAAAAACAATTGCATTCCTAAAAAATCATTTGTCTTATTCCGGAATTCTTCAAGGAAGTGGACTTAAGAGAAAAGATATATTAGAAATACCTGAGGAAGTTCTTCGTGAAGGTGTTATCAATGCATTAATACATCGAGATTATTCAATATTAGGTGCTGATATAAAAATAGCCATTTTTGATTCAAAGATTGAGATTACATCTCCGGGGGGATTTCCAAAATCACTAACGGCTGAAGAGATATATAATGGACGATCAGAAATTCGAAATCGTATTTTATCAAATATATTTTTAAAAGCAGGATATGTTGAACAGTGGGGCAGTGGTATTCCTAGGATGCGAGAGATATGTAAAAATCAAGGATTAAAAGAACCTGAAATCGAAGAAAAAGGCTTATTTGTTGTTTTAAGGATTTTCAGAAAAAAAAGGATGACTATGAAAACAGGAGAGACGCTGTATGAAAACACGAAAACAAAAACCATGGTCGTTCGTGAGGAACAAGAAGAAATCCTCTCTCTCATTCAACAGAATAATGAACTTACGGTTCGAGAAATTGCTGAGACGATTGAAGTGACAGAATCTTCTGTACAGCGAAGACTAAAATCACTACAAGAATTGGGAAAAATAGAGCGTGTAGGTTCAAAAAAGACAGGACATTGGAAGGTTAAAAATAAAGATACCGATAGTTAAACCATATCGGTATCTTTTATTAATTCAAAGGTGCGTTTTTTTAACAAGGGATGTATCGCGTAAGGTGCGATTTCGTTTAAAGGCTCCAGGACAAATTTTCGTTCGGTCATTCTTGGGTGGGGGAGTGTGATATGGGGATCGTCAGTGATACAATCATCATAATAAAGGACGTCAAGGTCAATGGTTCGTGGTCCCCAATGAAGTGTTCGAATTCGACCGAGTGTATTTTCAATGTTGAGGAGAAAATCCATAAGTTTTGTTGGAGAAAGCGTGGTTTTTATTTCGCAGACACCGTTTAAAAAGTCATCTTGATCGGTATAACCGACAGGTGCAGTTACGATCAAGGATGAAGACCTTACAAGCTGTGTATGAGGAGCCTTACTTATATAGTCAAGGGCTTGTTTTATGTTCTGCTTTTTGTCGCCCATGTTTGAGCCTAGAGCGATATAGGCTTTGTGCCAAGCGCGCACCAGACGAACAGCAGGATAATCAAGAGGAAGATGAATCGGTGCCCAAGGTTTTTTTAGAGTGACATCGACTTTTTTGACTTGTGCATAGTGGGTGAGAATGTAGTCGCATAATACCGTTGCTGCACGTTCAATCAGATCATGTTTATAAGCAGTAAAAATGTGTTGAAGTTCATGACAGAGTTTTGCATAGTTGAGTGCTGAATCGATCTGGTCATTTTCTCCGGCAGAGGAGAGGTCGAGATCAATAATAGCTTCAAGAATAAACTTTTGTCCCATATTTTTTTCTTCTTGATTCACACCGTGATATGCAAAAAGTTCTAGATCTTTTATAATTAGTTGGTCCATATTAACCTCCATTTTTAATTGCTTCAATCATTTTTAGTGCAAGATAGTTTTCCTTTATGTCGTGAACGCGGAATAGTCGACATCCTTGCACATATCCAAACGTTGTCGTTGCGATGGTGCCTTCAACACGTTTGTCGACAGGTTGAGACAGGGCTAAACCAATCATGGACTTTCGTGATGTGCCTAGAAGAATCGGTAACTTGAAGACTTGAAGCTCGTCTAAATGATTCATTATGTAGAGATTATCATTTAATGTTTTAGCAAATCCAATACCCGGATCAATAATGATTTGAGAGTGAAGTATGCCGGCGTTAAGGGCTATATCGATGCTTGTCTGTAAGTCATCAATAACATCTTGGATTAACGAATTATAATGTGTGTTTTCACGATTGTGCATAATACAACAAGGAACATGGTATTTTGCAATGATGTTTGCAAGTTCAGAGTCTTTTTTTAGACCCCATACATCATTGACCATAGATGCTCCGGCGTGAAGAGCAGCATGAGCAACTTGGCTTTTACTTGTATCAACAGATATAGGAATATCAGTTTCTTTTCGGATAGCTTCAATAATCGGCACAATACGTGCTATTTCTTCATCTGTACTTACGGATTTATGGCCGGGACGTGTTGATTCTCCACCAATATCAATTATGGATGCCCCTTCCTCAATCATCTCAAGGGTTCGTTTTACTGCGGCGTCGGTTGTATTATGCAGGCCACCATCTGAAAAAGAGTCCGGTGTTGCATTAAGAATGCCCATAATATAGCCATGCTGTTTAAAATTAAAAAGTTTTTTTCCGATTTGCATAAAGTTACTCCTCTCATAGCACTGTTAATAGTTAATCGTAAGATTTTGCTTTTCAATAGGCCAGTTACATACATCTTGTACTAAGCAAGAATGACAAGGTCTAGAAGCTTTGTCAGCCCGATAGATGATTCCGCTAAGGTTTTTTTCATCTTTGATATCCATGTTTCGATGATTTATAATGGCCGTTTGTATCTGATGAATCTCGTCTTCGGTAAAATCAGTGTCTTGAAGAATTTCCAAACATAAAGATGCGCTGGAAATTTCATGATCAATCCCACGTTCATATTGTTCGAAACGTCCGATGTCATGTAATAATGCGGTCGCATAAATAAGTTTCTTAGAAATGGATAGATTATTTTCAAGATTGAGGATGTAAGCGATACGTGCGACATCAAGAAAATGAAACATATCGTGTTTACATGATGAACGCGCTTTTTCATGTTCCTGTATTTTTGAATAATAGCTTTTATATTTTGGATGATTAATAATATTATCAATTTGAGTGTTCATATATTATAACTCCTTTTGAATCATTTGAAAGTATTGATGAGCTATTTTTTGTATCATAGGATGTAGGGGAAGGGATGTATTGTTGGCTTTATCAACGTGAACAATGCCCATTAAACTATTGGTAAGAAAAGCCCCGTCGCAGTGCATTAAATCATTCAGAGTGAAGGACTGTTCAATAATCGTGTAGTGATGGAGAAGGTAATCACGTATAATGCCCGGTAATAAACCGTCGCTTAAAGGGGGTGTAATGATTGCATCATCTTTTAGAATAAAAAGATTTGCAATACAACTTTCAGTCAGATTCCCTTGTTCATTGAGTAAAAGGCAATCGTCAAATCCGTCATGTTTGGCTTGACGCAATGCAAATATAAGATCTCCATAGTTGGCGGATTTATGATGAATGAGTGGACTATGACGGGAGCGAACAAATTTTGACAAGGTCACATGAGCACCTCTTTGATAATAATCGGGCGTATATGTCAACTCACGTACAGAGGCAATGATGTTTTTTTCGGATACCTGTAGTTTCAATGCTGTTGTTGATAGTTTATAGTGACGAATAATATTTTCGATTAATTCCACGGAAATTCGCTGAGAAATATTAAACAGCTCTAAACTGCGATTAATACGTTGAACATGTTTGTCTAAAAAAATCCCATGATCTGTCACTAAGATGGTTTCAAAAAAACTGATGCCGAAGCTATATCCTTCATCGTAGTATATAAGGGCATTCGTATTGGGGATATCTATAAAAATCACATCATCAAGTGTGGGTATATGCATAATTGACCTCCATTAATCATATCATATCATTCTTTTTAAAATTCGTCGATATTTACAGTTGCATTTAAGGCGGAAAAAAGATTTTTGGCTTTATCAAGCGTTTCTTGAAATTCAGCTGCAGGATTAGATTCATAAGTAATGCCGCCACCGACGCCGATATATGCGTGGTCATCTTTCATTAAAATACTTCGAATGACAATGTTAAAATCAGCGTTTCCATCAAAGCCAAAATATCCGACAGAACCGGTATAAATCTGTCTGGACGTCCTTTCAAGTTCTTCAATGATCTCCATAGCACGAATTTTTGGAGCCCCGGTAATGGATCCTCCGGGAAAAGTGGCTTGTAAACAATCAACAGATGTTTTTCCATCTTTAAGCAAGCCAGTAACGGTGCTGACTAGATGGTAAACACTGGAAAAACTTTCAATCTTGAAAAGATCAGGGACTTGAACGCTATGGGGTTGACATACTCGGCTCAAGTCGTTTCGCTCAAGATCAACAATCATCAAAAGTTCAGCTTTATCCTTGGTGCTTTGTTCAAGCTGTTTTCGATTTTTTTGATCTAAGGCATGGGTTTCACCTCGCGGGACAGTCCCTTTAATGGGACGGGTTTGAACCTGCTTGTTATGAACTTGAATAAAGCGCTCAGGGGAAGAACAACACAGTTGAAATCCATCTAAAGGTAAGTAAGCCGAAAAAGGAGCAGGGTTAATTCTTCTTAGCCTTTCGTAGACACTAGAGGCTGCTTGATAACATGGACCGTGAAAGGTGTGGGTCATATTGGCAACATAAATATGGCCATCTTCCATATAATTTTGCATTCGATCAATCGCTTTCATATAAGCTTGGCGTGTAAAGGTTGAGGAAAAGACGGGGGATGCTATAGTGGATTCTGGAGATGATTCTGAAGAAGGTTTCCATGCCATGGAGTTGATGCGTGCCTGAATTTCATGCGTAGACAAATCACCCGGCTTGATTTTTCCTAAACCGGTAATTAAACCCTCCTGTTTTTTTATATCAAGAATAATAACGTTATCATAGAAGACAAAATAGCATTCCGGAAGGGTAAAGAGATCTTGTCTACTAGAAGTAATATGCTGATAGGCTTTTCCCAGTTCATAACTAAAGTAGCCGATTCCGCCACCAATAAAGGGGTATGAAGTGGTGTTGTCGATATGATGTTTAGCAATAAGACGGTTAAGATATGCAAACACATTCTTTTCAGCTAGTAGAGAAAAATCTGTGTTCGGATATATCTTCTCATAGAGTTGCCCGCTTACAACTTTAATCGTCAAAAAAGGGTTAAGGCCAATTATTGAATAATGACTGTAGAGGGAATCTTTTTTTGAACTATCAAGAAAAATAGAGTCGTCAGGTAGGCCCAGTTGGGTATAGAGTATATAAGGATCAAGTTCTGTTTGAAAAGAACGCATAAAAACGTTTGTCATAAGCCTGCCACCTCCTTGCACCAAGTGATATAATTGGCTAATAATGGATGTCCGTGTTCTGTAAGAACAGCCTCCGGATGAAACTGGACGCCTTCAACCAGATGCGTGATGTGCCGAATACCCATGATGACATGATCTTCACTCTGAGCGGTCACCATGAATTCCGAAGGTAATGTGGCCGGGTCAATGATAAGGGAGTGATACCTTGTAACCTTATATTTAGGCGGAAGATTTTGAAATACACCTCGACTAGTGTGACTGATTGAGGTGACTTGACCATGCATAGGACGCTGACCTTTTATAATGGAGGCACCATATGCATGGGCTATGGTTTGATGTCCGAGACAAACACCCAAGATAGGAATTTTATCAGCGAATTCTCGAATGATGGCATGAGAAATACCTGTTTGGGTTGGGTCCATGGGACCGGGAGATAAAATGATTCCGATGGGTTGAAGTTGATAAATAAAGTCTATCGTAATTTCGTCATTACGATAGACTTGAATGGTTTCGTTTAGTTCTTCCATATACCGGACAAGATTATAAACAAATGAGTCATAATTATCAATCATTAAAAACATAAGACACTCCTAACCATAATTAGCTTTGATAAATGGACATGAGCTTTAAATACAGAGATTCATCGGTGTTAAAACGTCCCTTAAAAGTGGTTGTAATTGTTTTGGCACTGGCTTTTTTGATGCCTCTTGCGGTCATACAACTATGTTCACCTTTGATGATAACGGCAACATCGGGTGAATCGGTAATCTTTTGCATGATTTGTGCAATATCAGTACCGATTCGTTCCTGAAGCTGAAGTCGCCGGCTAACAATATCCACAATGCGAGCTATTTTGCTCAATCCAATGACTTTATCTTTTGGCATATAGGCAACGGTTGCTTTCATGTTGTACATAAGCGCTAGATGATGTTCGCAATGGGAAAAGAGTTCAATATCTTTCATAACGACCATATCTTTACTCATGGCTTCAAAATCAAGATCTTCATCAAATGTTTTATTAAGAAGAGTTACAATGTCGTCATTTGTATAATTCATGCCGTCAAAAACTTCGGCATACATATTTGCAACACGTTTTGGAGTATCAATCAATCCTTCTCGGTCCGGGTTATCACCGAGAGCAATCAAAATTCCGCGAACATGCTCCTCAATAGCTTTTTTATCGATCATCTTATTCACCTTTTTCTGTATGTGAGGGATTTATTTTTTTGCACTAAAGTTGCTTTGCTTCATTATAATTTGTATTATAAGGTTCGTCAATAGAAGGAAGGCTTGTTTTTTATAAGGAATAAACATATAATAATAAGAAAGCTGAAGGAGGTAGGCATATGGAAGCTATTGATATATCAACACCGGCAATTGTTTTTCCTGCTTTGTCTGTACTTATGTTGGCCTATACAAACCGATTTATAGCCATATCTAAGCGAGTAAGATCCTTACATGAAGAATATTTAAGTGAATCCAGTCAAGTGATTTACCGGCAGATTAATGTTATGCATAAACGCTTAACGTATATTCGCAATATGCAGATTCTAGCGATTTTTGGTTTTCTAATTAATGTTATAAGTATTTTTCTGATTCTTTTAAACATTGAAGTACTTGCAACATACATGTTTGCAACAAGCTTAATCTTTATAGCAGCATCCTTGGCCGTAGCGATGTTGGAAATATATCATTCGGTAAATGCATTATCACTACAGTTAGATGAAGATGAAAATCAATGGAAAAGTTTGAATAAGAAGATGTAAAAAAAGTGGCTATGCCACTTTTTTTAATTTACATGGTTAGGACACCTTAACCAATATTTAATAAAGTTTTAATTGAATTCACCTAGTTGCGGTGGTAAACTAAGGTAACGATGAATAATGAACGGAGGTTTACTATTGCATGCAAGTCTTGAAAGATGAAGTTCGAGATAACATTAAACAAGCGGCCATGAAGTGCTTTTTGGTATCGGGATATATGAAGACGTCGATGCGTGAGATTAGTCGTGAAGCGAAACTATCAACAGGTAATTTATATCGGTATTATCCAAATAAAGAGAGTTTGTTTAATGAACTTGTTCGACCGGTGGTTGAACTGTTTGAAAAGAAAAAGAAACCCATGAAAGATTTTGATTTTCCTTTTTTAGATATTAATATTTTATTGAATAAAGAAATCATGGATACTTTAATCAATGCACATGTGATTTATCGAGAAGAATTATTTTTGCTTTTTTTACGGAGCCAAGGGACAGGGTATGAGAATGTAAAAGATGATTTTATTGACCACCTATATAAACAAGGGGAGATTTTACTCGAGAAAGAATTTGGAGATTTAGGTGATCTTATTGACCAGAAAATTTATTTGAAGGCAACATCAGCAGCTTTAGTGGAGAGTATACTCGTCATTCTAGAAGAATCCGGCGATGATTATACATTTATGAAAAATATGCTGCAATTAATGGAATTAAATATAAAAAGTATTCTGCGTACACTACGCGATATGCGTGATAATAACGAAACATTTAGGAGGATTAGCGATGAAGAAATTAATAACTATATTGATTGTATTGGCCATCATTAGTGCCATAGTGATTCCAAGAATCATATCAAATGACGAAGAAAATAGTGATGATACATTCGTAAAAAAGGTGACTGTAGAAGGTGAACCAGCAAGCATTGAAACGGTTGAAACCTATATAGAGCTGATCGGTAGTACCTTCGCTAAATCTAGTGTGCCTGTAATGGCTCCGATACCGGCGGATGTAGATAATATTCATATTGCGGTAGGAGATTATGTTGAAGAAGGTCAAGTTTTGTTTAGTCTTGATCCAAGTGATGTTGAGAATCAAGTGACGCAAGCACAGTTATCTATTAATCAAGCACAAGCATCAGCCAATCAGGCAGGTGTGGGTATTAGTAGTGCACAGGGAAGTATTAAATCTGCGGAACTTGCATATGAACTTGCCAAAAGTAACTATGAGATGAGCCTGGAAAATTATGCGTTTTCTGTGGATAATTTAGAAAAAAATAAAGAGTTATATGATCAAGGTATTATTTCAGAAGTTGAATATGAACAAATACGCTTGCAAGCCTCTCCGGAGTCGCTAACTATTTTAAAAAAGCAATTAGAGCAAGCGGAGCAAGCATTAAATCAGGCTCGATTAGGAGCTAATCAAGCGAGTGCATCTTATGCACAAGCTTCTGTCGGAATTGATATGGCGAGAGAAGGTTATGAGACAGCCCTAAAAACATTAAATGACCTTGAAGTGAGGGCGCCAATCTCCGGATATGTGACTGCATTAAATTTAACCGAAAATGCTATGGCATCCAATCAACAAGCAGCAATTGTTATTGAAGATCTTGGACAAATAAAGGTAACAGCTTCAGTAACACCGGAGACCATTCGTAAAATTAATAAGGGCGATCAACTTCAAGTGATGATTAGCTCTTTTGAAGAGCCATTTATAGGTGAAGTGACAACAGCGTCACTATCAGCCGATAGTGCCACTCGATTATATCCCATTGAGATTATCATCGATAATGCAGATGGGCGTATTCGACCGGGAATGTTTGCTACCATTCAAGTGATTAATGAACAGAGCATCTCAGCGGTAACCATACCATCAGAGGCAGTATTGCCCCACAATGGTGGATATATCGTTTATCGAGTTGTGAGTGAGAATAAAGCAGAGCCTGTTGATGTTGAGATTGGAATGGATACAGGGTATAAGGTTGAGATTATCAAAGGTTTATCAGAAGGAGATGTGGTCATCACAAAAGGAGCAGGACTAATCAATGAAGAGACAGAGCTCAATGTGATAAGGGGGAATGAATAATGAATGTTTCATCTTTATCCGTAAAGCGACCCGTCACAACGGTCATGTTTATACTTGTCATTGTCTTGTTCGGTTTGGTTTCAGCGACACGGTTGCCGATTGACCTCTTTCCGAATATTGAAATACCGGTAGCGATTGTAAGTACATCTTATTCAAACGTAGGACCGGAGGAAATCGAAACCTTGGTAACACGTCCAATTGAAGAAGCTGTTGGAACGGTATCAAATATCGATACGATTCAGTCGATGACCATGGAAGGTTCGTCAATTGTAATTATTCAGTTTAAGTTTGGTACAGATATGGATTTTGCAGCACTAGATATCCGTGAAAAAGTGGATTTGGTTAAAGGAATGTTGCCGGATGGGGCATCAGATCCAATGGTTATGCAAATCGATGTGAATTCAGAAGCGGTTATACAAATGTCGGTGTCTGGTTCGGATGTAGCAACTTTACAAAACTATGCAGATGATGTTGTTAAACCGGCTATCGAACGTGTGCAAGGTGTTGCTTCTGTAAGTGTGTCTGGTGGATTTAGTGAATATGTATCTGTTAAAGTTGACACGCAAAAGATGAATGCCTACGGACTTACCATCGATACCCTTGCCAATATATTGGCTGCAGAAAATATTAACTTGCCAGCAGGTACTGTTAATAAAGGAGATAAAAGTTTTTTATTAAGAACTGTTGGAGAATTTGAAAGTGTTCAGGAAATTCAAAATATACCACTGACAACAGCTACAGGGGGTATTGTTCGACTCTCGGATGTTGCCAATGTGAATATGGCCCAAGAAGAGATGTCATCTATTACGAAAGTGAATGGTGAAGAAGCTGTAAGTGTGGCTGTGCAAAAGCAGTCAGGTGTTAATACGGTTGCGGTTGCAAATGATGTTCTTGAAGAAATTCAGAAGTTGGATAACTCAAGTCCGTATGAATTAAAAGTTATTCTGGACCAGTCAGAGTATATTAAAGATACCATTAGTCAGGTTGGGCAAAATGCAATTATCGGTGGTATTTTAGCCGTTATTATTTTGTTGATTTTCTTGCGAAGTATTCGAAGTACCTTAATTATTGGCTTATCCATGCCAATATCTGTTATTGCAACAGGTATTTTGCTTTATTTTGCGGGAATCACTCTAAATATTATGACTCTTGGTGGTCTGGCACTGGGAATTGGTATGTTGGTGGATAATTCTGTTGTTGTTCTTGAGAACATTTATCGCTTTGTTCAAGAGGGGTATGAAAAAAAAGAAGCGGCAATTAAAGGTGCAGCAGAAGTGGCTATGGCAGTAACAGCATCAACCTTAACAACGATTGCGGTATTTTTACCTATGGTTTTTGTTGAAGGAATTACATCCATCATGTTCCGGGAATTTGCATTGACGGTGACCTTTTCATTGGTCTCATCCCTTGTTGTTGCCTTAACACTTATTCCGATGTTGGCCTCCAAGCTCTTAGTGATCGATGAATTCGAGGGAAAACATCATGAAACGCGGTTCCCTATTATTGGAGCGATTTTAGACCAATCCGATAAGGTCTATAAAGGTTTAGAAGAAAAGTATCGCTCTTTGCTAGGATGGTCTTTAAAACATAAAAAAACAGTAGTAATGATTGCAGTGGTTACCTTTATTGCCAGTATTATATCCATAACATTTATTGGAATGGAGTTTATTCCGGAGTCGGATGAAGGAACTTTTACGATTGGTGTTGAGCTTGAAGCCGGTGCAAAAGTTGAAGAAACAGATGCTATCATGATGGAAGTTATTGACAAGATCATGGATATTGATAGCCTTGAATATGTGTTCTCAACAACGTCTGGAAATAGTTTCTTAGGTTCGGATAATAATGTGGGAACAATTAATGGTGTCTTAGTCCCTTTATCTGACCGAGATGTCAGCGTATTTGACGTCGTTAATGAGGTTGAAAAACGTGTCGCAGACATACCGGGTGCTATTATTACCGTTCAGGCTCAAAGTTCAATGGGAATGATGACGGGAGGCAGTGCGATTTCCATACAAGTTAAAGGGGACGATTTAGATGGCTTGAAAAGAGTCGGCGATCAAATTGTTGAGGAAATTAAAGACGTTGAAGGAACAAGAAATGCATCAAGTAGCATGGAAGATCCGATTACACAGGTTGCAATTCGACTTCGTGATAATGATGCGGCGCGATTTGGACTGACAACGGCACAAGTGTCAAATGCGGTTAAAGCCATGTTGGATGGACGTGTAGCGACACGATATAAACTTGAAGGTGAAGAACTAGATGTCGTTATTGAAGGTGATAATCGCTATGGTGAAAGCGTTGAAAACTTAAAGCAACTTGAGATTAGTTCACCTATGGGCGGAACGGTGCCTTTAGGAATGATTGCAGACATATCGGAAGAAGTCAGTGCGATTGCCATTAACCGTAGTGATCAGGCGCGCTATATCACTATATCAGCAGATATTTACGGTCGAGATTTAGCCTCGGTTTCAGCGGATATAGAAGAGCGCGTGAATGCATTAAATTTATCGAGTGAATATTTAGTTGAGTTTGGTGGACAAAACCAAGAAATGGTTGAAGCCTTTGCAGATTTAGGGCTTGCCTTACTATTAGCAGTCATTCTTGTCTATATGATTATTGCAGCGCAATTTGAATCCTTGCTCATGCCCTTTATTATTATGATGTCAACACCCCTTGCTTTTGCCGGTGGGTTATTAGGTCTGTTTATTACCAACCGAACCTTGAATATTACCTCCATCATTGGTTTAATTATGTTATCCGGAATTGTGGTTAATAATGCCATCGTGCTGATTGACTATATCAATACCCGTCGTAGCCACGGTGAGAGCCGCGAGGAAGCAATTCTTAATGCAGGGCCTATTCGTTTGCGTCCGATTATGATGACATCCTTAACAACAATTTTAGGTTTGGTTCCATTATCCTTAGGAATTGGAGAAGGTGCAGAACTTCAAGCATCCATGGGTACGGTTGTTATCTTCGGTTTATTACTATCTTCCGTATTAACCTTGATTTTTATTCCGGTTGTGTATACAATATTTGATAATAGACATATGAAATTCGTGTCAAATAGAAACCGGAAACAGGAACAACGACTAGCCAAAAGAAATGCACACAGACATGCATAGTTGGGATGGAAATAATGAGTAAAGCACTTGTATTCGCAGAAAAACCCTCGGTCGGTAGAAATATCGCCGGAGTCTTGGGCTGCCAAAGTAAAGGCGGCAAATATTTTGAAAATGATAGCTACATTGTAACGTGGGCCCTAGGCCACTTGGTAACATTGGCGTCACCGGAAAAATACGGAATTCCTTTTGAAGAATGGACTATGGACCGCTTACCGGTCATACCCAATCCATTTAAGTTAGAAGTGATTAATCAGACAAAAAAACAGTATTACACAGTAAAAAAGTTGATGGAACGTAGTGATGTAAAAACGATTATTATTGCAACTGACGCAGGGCGTGAAGGTGAACTTGTTGCCCGTTGGATGATTGGTTTTGCCCACATTAAAAAGCCCATTAAGAGGTTATGGATTTCTTCAGTGACCGACAAAGCCATTAAAGATGGTTTTAAAAACCTCGTAGAGGGTCACCGATATGACAACTTATATCAAGCAGCTGAAACCCGAGCAAAAGCTGATTGGATTGTCGGTCTTAACGGAACCCGTGCCTTATCCATGAAACATAATGCTAGCCTATCTCTTGGTCGGGTTCAAACACCGGCACTCGATTTGGTTTTTCAGCGAGAGGAACAAATAAAAGCGTTTGTTCCCCGTAGCTTTTACGAAGTTCACGTGGAAATCGATGGCTTTCATTGTCGCCGGATTGATCCTAAGACAAAACAAAGTCGAATTTTTAATCGCAGTGAAGCGGAAGAAGTACAAAAACGCTGTAAAGGAAACGAAGCCAAGATCATCAGTATGAATAAAAAACATAAAAAATCCTATGCCAGCGGACTTTATGACTTAACCTTGCTCCAACGGGATGCAAATCGCATCTATGATATGTCTGCAAAAGAGACGCTTAACGCCATGCAAGGTCTCTATGAAAAGCATAAAGTCTTGACCTATCCGCGAACAGATTCAAGGTTTTTAACCAAAGACATCGTAGGAACACTCGAAGAACGGGTTGCGGCCTTGAGGCAAACAAGTTATAAAGAGGCTTGCAAAGAAATTATGCGAGGGTCTATTCAAGGGAATCCTTCCTTTGTCAATGACCAAAAAGTCGGCGACCATCATGCCATTATTCCGACAGAAGAACGGCCCAATTATACAGCGTTTAATAACCATGAGACAAAGATATACAATCTCGTTGCTGAAAAGTTTCTAGCCGTTTTGATGCCGCCCTACGAATATATGGAGCTTGAACTTACACTAAAAATCGGTAATGACCTTTTTGTGGGTAAAATCCAGACAGATTTAGAACTTGGCTGGAAAAAACTACAGAATGTATCCTTACAAAAAAATAGACAAATGATTGAACGAAAAGAAGGGCAGACGATAAGCAAGTATAGTATTGAACTCAATGAAGGCAAAACGCAGGCTCCGTCATACTTAACAGAAGGAGACTTGCTACATGAGATGGAAGGTGCCGGACTTGGTACAGTAGCTACGCGAAGTGATATTATTGAAAAGATTATTAGTAATTTTTATGTGGAACATCAAGGCAAGTTTTTGCGAACCACAAAAACGGGACGACAGCTTTTAGACTTAGTACCGGATGATATGCGGTCAAAAGATCTAACAGGAAAATGGGAACGTGATTTGGAAAAAATAGCAAAAGGACAACTTGAAGCAAAGACCTTTCTTGATGGTATCAATACATTTACAAAAGGAATCATTCGTGAAATCAAAAATAGCGACAAAAAATTTAAGCACGATAATGTCTCAACAGAAAGTTGCCCAACGTGTGGACAAAAATTACTTGTCATTAAAAATAAATATGGAAAAAAACTGGTTTGTCCGGATCGAGATTGTGGTTATAAAAAAAACCTGGTCAAAACAACCAATGCAAGATGTCCCGAGTGCCGTAAAAAAATGGACCTTGTTGGTGAAAAAGGAAGCGAAACATTTGTTTGCCGATGTGGCTATAAGGAAAAGTTGACAGCCTTTAATCAGCGTAAGGACAAAAACAGTAAAGCCATGTCAAAGAAGGAAGTACAACGCTTTATCAAGAAAAATGAACAAAAGCAAGAACCATTTAACAATCCTTTTGCAGAAATTTTACAAAAAAAGATTGACAAGGATTAAACATGATGCTATTCTATATAAGGAAATAACAAACAAGGCACCTTAGGTGTACTATTTAGAAAAGGAGGTAGGACAAATGAAAAAGTTAATGATGAATCCAATAGTTGATAATTTAATTAAACCGATACCCTACCTCAACGGTCATTCTAAGTAGCTGTGTATTAACATGTGTTCATTGATAAGAACATATGAATAAAACATAAGCACAACAGCATAAGAATGTATATTGAGCCATGGGTATAAGACCATGGCTTTTTTGACGCTTTTTTTAGCCATGGGTAAATGCTCATGGCTTTTTTGTACATTTTTTTGCAATAGAGAAAGAGCGAAAACGACATAAGGGAGGTAGAGAGATGAAACGATTATTAAAGTATTTAAAAGAAAACAAGTGGATATACGGATTCGGTGTCCTTGCGATGGGATTTGGAATTTTTATGGATATGTTTAATCCGATTATCACAGGGCGAATTATTGATGAAGTGATTGTAGCAGGCGACAAAGAGGTTTTTAAACATTTAAGTATGCTCCTCATTCTCATTACCATTGGACGTGCAATCATGGGCTATGCTAAAGAAATGTTTTTTGATTTTGGAAGTGTACGTATGATTACATCATTACGTCAAGATATTTTTGATCATATACAGAGCTTAAGTTACAGCTTTTTTGATTCGAAAAATACCGGTGAGTTGATGACGCGAATTAAAGAGGATGCAGATAAGATTTGGCATGCAACAAGTTTTGGTGTCATGTTAGTCCTCGAGTCATTTATAACTTTGGTGATTGCAACCATATTGATGATACGTATTAGTCTTAGCTTATCGATTATTGCATTTATCACCTTGCCTATTCTAGCCTATTTGGCAATAAAGTTAGAACGCAGTATTGGTGAGACATATGAACGTATCAGTGAACAAAATGCAGAGATGAATTCGACGGCACAGGAAAATATTGCCGGTGTTCGTCTAGTGAAAGCCTTTGCAAGAGAAAAATACGAAATCAATAAGTTTTTAAAGAAAAATCAAGGGTATTATGACCTGAATTTTAAACAAGCCAAGATTTGGAGTATCTTTTATCCAAGGATTGAGTTTATTAGCAATATTTTACCGGTTCTCGTGATTGCATTCGGAGGATCTTTGGTTATCGGAGAAAGATTAACGATTGGTACCCTGGTCATGTTTTCAGGATACACGCAGATGGTTATGTGGCCTATGCGTAATATCGGATGGTTAAGTAACGTTATTGCTGAAGCGATTGCTTCATCAAAACGGATTGATACCGTGTTTGCTTGTGAAAGCGATATTGTAAATAATCCAAATGCCTTGAGAGAAGGAGAGATTAAAGGACGCGTCGAGTTCAAACATGTTGGACTTGAGATTAACGGTAGAAAAGTTTTAGATGATGTCAATTTTACCGTTGATCCGAATAAAACATTGGCCATCATGGGCGCGACCGGATCCGGGAAGAGTTCAGTTATTAACCTATTGACACGTTTTTATGATACGAGTGAAGGTCAAGTGCTTATTGATGGCGTTGATGTCAAGGGTTATGAACTTAGAAGCTTAAGAAGTCATATCTCGGTCGTGATGCAAGAAGTCTTTTTGTTTAGTGATACTATTGAAGAAAATATTCTCTTTGGTGTCAAAAATACAACTCAAGAAGATGTTTTGACCAAATCATCGGTAAGTGCCCAAGCCCATGAGTTTATCGAACGAATGGATGAATCTTACAGCACCATTATCGGAGAACGAGGTATTGGCTTATCCGGCGGTCAGAAGCAGCGAATTTCTATTGCACGGGCCTTGGCAAAAGATGCAGAAATACTTGTATTTGACGATAGTACGTCAGCACTAGACATGGAAACAGAATTACGCATTCAAAAAGAGATAAAACAGCTGACAAACCGTACAAAAATCATTGTGGCACATCGGATTTCTGCGGTTAAAGAAGCAGATGAAATACTTGTTCTTGAGGAAGGAAAAGTTGTTGAGCGTGGAACCCATCATGAACTGCTTGAGTTACAAGGGCGATACCATGACACCTTTATGGAACAATATGAAGGAGAGGTGGCTTATGCCAATTAATAATTTTAAAGAAGATGAAGAAACAAAACACGTATTAAAAGTGGTTACAGTAAAACGCTTGTTTTCATATATGCGTGGATATAAAAAGGAGATTCTAAGTGTGTTGGGGCTTATGTTGCTTATCTTAGGAGTAACGGCGGTCAATCCATTACTAATAAAAATCTCCATTGATAATTACATTGTGGCTAAAAACTTTAGAGGACTTTTATACATTGCAGCACTTGCAGTCATTATAAATCTTATGGCAGCATTTTGCATTCGAAAAAGAACCCAAATCATGGGACGTGTGTCCAATAAAGTACTCATGGAAATTCGACAAGAACTCTATGAGCACATTCAAAAATTGTCCTTTAACTTTTTTGATCATCGGCCGGTGGGAAAGATACTGGCCCGTGTTATCGGTGATGTGGATTCCTTAAAGGATGTTTTGAATAACAGTGTTATTACCTTATTGCCCGACTTTGCAAGTGTCATTGTTGTGTTTATAATTATGTTAGCACTTCATGCACGATTGGCCTTGACGGCTTTAACCTTACTCCCTTTTTTGATTTTAGGGATGTGGTTTGTTGAAGTAAGAGCACATCGCCGTTGGCAAGCTATGCGTAAGAAAAACGCCAATATGAATGCATTTACCCACGAATCATTTTCAGGAATTCGTGTGGTGCAAAGCTTTACGGCGGAAGAACAAACCAGCAAAACCTTCCATACACTTCTTGCAGATATCAAGCACGGCTTTATGCATGCGGTGAAGTTAAATGATATGTTTTGGCCCATGGTTGAGATGAGTTGGGGGATTGGAACGGTCTTAGTCTTCTATTTAGGCGTAAGTCTATTAGATACAGGAGAGATTACCGTAGGACTTCTTGTAGCGTTTATTTCATATATATCGATGTTCTGGAATCCGATTATGAATTTAAGTAATTTTTATAATCAGTTGATCACCAATATTGCCGGAGCGGAACGTATATTTGAGATTTTAGATATTGAACCGGACTTAGTGGATGAAAAGAATGCATCTTGGCTACCGACAATCCAAGGGGATGTTCGCTTTGAACATGTAACCTTTGCCTATGATGATGATTTGCCTGTGCTAAAGGATTTGTCTTTTCACGTTAGAGAGGGCGAGACAATAGCCTTGGTCGGACCGACAGGCGGTGGGAAATCAACGATTGTCAACTTGATTTGTCGTTTTTATGACATTGATGGCGGCGAGATTCTTGTAGATGGATATGACGTCAAAAAAGTAACCATTGAAAGCCTTCGGAGCCAGATGGGCATTATGACACAGGACACATTTTTGTTTTCGGGAACGATTCGGGAAAACATTCGTTATGGAAAATTAGATGCAACAGATGATGACGTTGTTGAAGCAGCAAAAGCGGTTCATGCCCATGAATTTATCATGAAACTCGAAGATGGGTATGATACTGTCATTAATGAAAAAGGTTCGAAATTATCGGTTGGTCAGCGACAACTCATAGCCTTTGCTCGAACGATGATTGCCAAGCCGGGGATTCTTATTCTTGATGAAGCAACATCAAGTATTGATACAACAACAGAGCGTCTCGTACAAAAAGGTATTGAAACCTTATTAGAAGGTAGAACGTCATTTGTTATTGCCCACCGTTTGTCAACAATTCAAAAGGCGGACCGAATTTTCGTGATTAACGAACAAGGAATCACGGAATCAGGAAGTCATGAACATTTATTAAAAGAAAAAGGACACTATTATGATTTGTATATGGCACAGTTTAGTGCCTTTGCGTAAAAGGGAGAAAAAAGTATGGATCGAATTAGAGAGTATCACCAAATTAACCAGTATTGTCGTAATGAAAACATCAATTCAGATTATTTTTGGAGTCAAGTCAACAAAAAAGAATCGCGTAAGAAAAAACATCATTTATTTAAACGGATCAAATAAGCGTGATTTAAGAGTTTTTATTTTAAGTTTTTAGAAAAAGTGGTCGATATATAAAGTACTATGCTTTATTTAAGGAGATTTTGCTATGCGTATAAATAAATCATTACTTGGATTGCTATTGATGATCATCATTTTCACTGGATGTCAAAGCAATAGCAATTCAGGCAATCAGGTTGTGAATGCTACATCAGCAGGAGAAGAACGAATTCCTGTATTATGGGTGTATGAATCTGAGAGTCTGTATCAACCCACATTTGGTAATTTAACCCAGAAGAGTTTTGAGAATTTATCAAAAGATAAAATTCAAATGGATTCTTCAGGAATAACATTTACATTTACAAGAGAAGATACATCAACATGGTTGGAATATGACACAGTTGATGTATCTATCTATAACCAAAAAAATGAAAAAATTTTTTCGACGCAACTTGAAGCGGAAGAAAAAGTATATCGTATATGGAATGAGCAAGGAATGAATTTACTAGAAGGTGAAAGCTATTACATGGATATACAAGCAAGGAGAGATGATATGCCAATTCACTATTATCTTTCTTTTTTGCATGTTGAAAATAGCCAGAATCGACTAGGTATTTCATATGTTCAAGAGGCTATTGATGAATACAATGAAATCAATGGCATTACTTCTATGGGACTCATGCGTACAAGGATTGAGTCTAACCAAGAGAATCAGATGTATATTGGTGTGGAGTATATCGGAGCAAAACGCGTTGAAGAAGGATTTGAATATTTGGATATAAGGAAAAAATATAGTATTGACTATACAACGATGGAGATACAGACCATTGAAGAAATAGCTCAAGAAAAACAAAGGTATTATTATTCAAAGGACTATGAAGGTTGGTATTTGGGAGATTTTGGGGACCAAGAAAATCGTCGTGTTAAAGTAAGCCCCAATGAGCGATTCCAAGTGATTTATAATACCAAAGAGGCCTACTTATACGATACTGAAGATGAAATGATGTATGAAATATATCGTTTAGACCGACTTAACAGTGATTATCTTTATGATGAAAGTGAAGAGCATGGAATGCAAATATTAGAGGTTTCCAATCTAGGCGAGGTGTATTTTTTAGTATATGGCTATTTTCAAGATGAAAGTCCGAATTATGGTAAAAATGGGATCGCTTTTTATAGCTATCGCATGAATGATCAACCAATATTAAATTCTCTAGGCATGATTGAAAATCCGGATTATTATGTGAATATAGGAAAAAATTTGAAAGAAATGTTTTATTATAATATATCCGAACGAATTCTTTTTATTCTTCATGAACAATCCTTATATCAACTGGATTTTAAGAATCAAAATTTTTCCTATATGGAAACATTTATTAAAGGTCGATTGAATGGAAATTCAGGTTTGATTTATTTGGATGATCCGCGGGATAAATATGTGAACAATACCTATATGGTTGATTTAACCGGAAGCCAATTAAGATATACGAATTTATTTGAACTTGGAACATATAAACACTTGATGAAAGAAATTGACGGACAGGTTTTTGTCGGTGAATATGACATTGACGATACATATGAATATTTAAACGGAAATGTTATTTTTCCATATCATACCATTAAACAATATAATCAACGTGGAGACCTCATTGAAACTTATCGAGCCGGAGACTATGGGAATGGATACTATTTTAGTAGCATATACCTAGATGATACAGAAAATAAATATAAATTTGACTTAATGACCATGAATGTTGTTCGATCCAACAACTATAAAAATTCTCGTGTACACTTCACGGATGTTGAAGAGTCTATATACTTAGACCTTCCGGGAAAAGATCCTGGGCAGAAGTTGGAAAATTCAATTATTGCAAGTTCTCCAATCAATGAGAATGTAATTTATCATGCAGTAGGTGTCTCAACAAGCTATAAGAATAATCTTTATTTTGAGTTTAGGGAGAGGCCGCCGTTAGATGTGTATATTCTTTTTGATCATTTAAAAAAGACAAGGTATTATGCGATTGACCTAGTGGATGCATTTGTTCAAGGACAGAACAAAAAAGCATATACGATTTATCATTGGAAGTATAATGTTCAAAATAACTCGGGAAAATTGACGGAGATATTTAGCAATAATGATTTAAGAGAAGAGGTTTATTTAGATCAAATCATTACAATCCCTCAGCGTCCGGAACTACCAAGAGGATGCGAAGTGACAGCCCTTAGTATTTTACTAGACAATTATATGGACCATGCACCATCAAAAATGACCTTAGCTGATCAATTGAAAGTCTCTAGAGATCCATATGAAATCAAAAATGGATTTGTTCATTTTTCAGATATGCATTTGGAGTTTTCAGGGAGTATGTCGGACGTATCTCAACCCGGACTTGGTGTGCATATTGAACCTGTACAAGAATTAGCAGAAAAATATGTTTCAAATAGGGCCAAAACAGTTAGTGGTATAAGTTTTGAACAGATGCTCGCTTTAGTGGCTAGTGAAAAACCGGTGCTTATTATAACACCGAATAGATATCAAGAAGTACAAGAGCATAGCAAAGAAGTATGGAAGACACCATCTGGGTTTATGGAAGTGACATATCAATTACATAGTGTGGTAGTCATGGGCTTTGATCAAAATTATGTTTACTATAGCGATCCTTCAACAGGACGGATTGAGCAAAAAGGCAAAGATGACTTTCGCCGTGGATGGGAATCAATGGGGAATCAAGCGATGATCATAGTGGATTAAAATTCGAAAAAAGGATTAAAATGTTCAAAAATCGTACAAGTAATCCACACAGTAAACAGACTTATCCACAATTTTCGTGATTTTTCAGAAAATTCACTGTGAATAAGTCTGTTTTTAATTTTTTTAAAGGGTTTTCATTCGATGATTATACAAACGATCAATTTGACGTGTAATAATATTTTTTAGAACAGCGACAATAGGGACTCCAATAAACATTCCGACAAAACCGAAAAACTTACCGAAGATAATAATAGCAAAAATAACCCAAAAAGGAGATAATCCTGTAGAATTACCAAGAATTTTTGGGCCTAAAATATTGCCGTCGAATTGCTGCAAGATAAGTATAAAGACCATAAACCAAAGTGCTTGAACCGGGTTTATAAAGAGTAACAAGGCAAACCCGATGATTCCGCCGATAAAGGGACCAAAATAAGGAATAATATTTGTGACACCGATAATGACACTTAAAAGAAGGGCATAAGGAAACTTAAAAATCAATAAGACGATAAAGGCAAGAATACCGATGATTAAGGAATCTAAGAGTTTACCTATAATGAAGTTTATAAAAATCTGATTACTCTCTTTTCCAAGGTTGATTAGGTTTATGGCATGTTTTGGTGGTAAAAGTGCGAGAATAACTTTTCGAGCTGTTCGTAAGCCAACTTCCTTGGTAAGTAGTAAATAAATTGCGATGATGAATCCAAGAAGTATATTCATTAATGCAGATGCAAAACTTGAAAGATAGATTAAAATTTTCGGTGCAAAATTTTGCACCATATTGGTAAGTGAATCAACGGTTTCTTTGATGTTGTCATTGAAGTAGCGATTAATAAAGGTCATATCAATATAATAATCAGTATCAAAAACAGATAAGGTGTCTTGGCTTAAAAACTGATCAATAATAGGGAGATAGATTCTCGGAAGTTTTGCGATTTCCTGGACACTGTCAATAAGTTGTGGCATGATAAATGAAAGTAAGATGACAATGGAGCTGATAACTAATACATAAGCCGTTAGTATTGAAAGGCTTCGCTGGAGTTTTTCGCTTTTTAGTTTTTTAAAAAAAGTAAATTCAATACGTTGAACAAGAGGGTTTAAAAAATAGGCAATGGTTAATGCATAGATAAAGGGGGATAATGTTTTTAGGATAACATTAAATACAGTGCTTGTTTGATCCCAACTATTGGTTAGCTTGTATATACCATAACAAATCAGGAAAACAAGAATAACATAAACGGCGACGGTATTATATTTACGATTCCAATTTATTTTCATTTCACAAACCCTTTCAAATATAGTAATCTAATCATATCAAAAACTGCTTTCATTAACTAGGTGTTTTACATATTTTAATATAAATGTAATATTGTAGGATTTGATAGGGCATTATATAATAGGGATATTACAAATTAAATACAGTTAGGAGACGACGGATGAAACTAAAATTAAACCAATTAACTCTCTTTGATTATTTAATAGATAATCCGGTGCTTATGTGCGTAAAAGAACTTGTTGAAAACAAGGTAAAAAAGAATAAATACTATGAACTTGTGCGCTTGCTTCTCAATGCTAATCAGAGTTTTACAGAATACGTCATTTACCATATGATTCAAGAGGCAAATAGCAAACTGATGCAGATGGTCAATCAAAAAGAGATGAACCCATATCAAAAGAGTTGTCTTGAAAATGATTTGAAAATTCTGGCCAAAATTATGTCTATTAATCTAGATGCTTTATGTGAACTGGCAAATGATGAGGGACACATATTGGCAAAAATGGAACATGAACCGATAAACCATAAGCAAGAAGTCATTTCTGCCCATAAGTTATTTTTTGACAGTATAGATTCCTTAGAACTTGATCAAAGAGCTGAAAAATTCGTTGAAATTCTTAAGAAGTATGGTGTGGGTCGTTTTGCCCTCAATTATGGATTTTTGGTAAAAATAAATGAAGGCGAGCCTGAATTTATCGGTATTGAGAATATTGTCACATTAGCCTGGGATAAGATTTATCTATATGAACGACAAAAAGATGCCTTGTTTAAAAACACAAAAGCATTTGTGGAAGGGTATTCCAGTCAAAACGCCTTACTTGTTGGAGGGAGTGGAACAGGGAAATCAACCTCAGTTAAAACTGTGGCAAAACTTTTTGCCCAAGAAGGCTTACGATTAGTACAGATGCAAAAAGGACAGCTGAGTTATTTACCTAAAGTGTTGAGCCTTATTAAGAATCAAGGATTTCGATTTATTCTTTTCATTGACGATTTATCGTTTGAAGCCAATGAGGATGAATACAAATTTTTAAAGTCATTTATCGAAGGCAGTATCTCTGACGATTTATCCCATGTTGTTTTTTATGTTACCTCAAATCGTAGACACTTAATCAAAGAAATTCGTACGGAAAGAGAAAATGATATTCACCTTCAAGACTTTATTCAGGAGATGACGTCCTTATCGGATCGTTTTGGCTTAACCCTAATCTATGAAAATTTGGACCAAAAGGAGTATTTTTCAATGGTCAAAGCCATGGCTGAAAATGAAAACGTTAATATAGAAGAAGAACAACTTATTCATGATGCACGTATCTATGCAATGCGCCACGGGAAAATGTCCGGCCGTGTGGCTAATCAATTTATTAAACAAGTAAAACTAGATGCACAAACGACTTAAGGAAAAGAGGATTATGTGGAAATAACAATTGTATGTGTGGGTAAAATTAAAGAAAAGTATTTAAGGTCCGGCATTGAACATTATGTGCGAGCGATTAGAAAGTGCCTTCCGATTTCCCTTATTGAGATTCCAGATGAAAAAGCCCCTGAAAATTTGTCGAAATCAATGGAGACACAAATAAAAGATAAAGAAGGCTTGGCTTTACTTCATTATATAAAAGAAGATATGTATGTGATTACTTTGGAAATACTAGGAAGTGAGTTGACAACAGAAGGCTTGATTAAAGCCTTAAAAAAAGCAAAGCAATTCAACAAAGAAAAGCTTTGTTTTGTGATTGGCGGATCCCTTGGTTTGAGTGATTTTGTTTTGAAGCGGTCGAATCTATCTATATCTTTTTCCCAAATGACCTTTCCCCATCAGCTTATGCGTCTCATTTTGTCAGAGAAACTTGCAGATATTGCGCCTTATTTGTGATAGGCCTGATTAAGATTAATCCGATATGAACGGTAGATTTGTTCGTAAAGAATGGTTAAGATTAATCCGGTATTCCTTGTTAAAGGGGAAAGTGAAATGCAATCATCACAGTGTTTAAGAAGTTCATTCGAAGGGTTAACAATAAAAAGGACGCGCGATTGACCGGTTACTGCAAGTTGAGAAAAATAATTGGCGAGGGCTTCAGACGTATGCGTAGATTCATGTATAGTAACTCCGATGACATATGAGTTACTATTTATTTTTTTGAGCATATCAGACGTTGATGAACAAGACAGTCGTTGGATCTTGCAATACCGTTGCAAACGTTTGTGATATTCTTTTAAAGCATGTATATAAAAAGAGAGTAATTTTTTTTCCTGATAAATAATGGTAAAGTTCATGGCTATCTCCAATCGATTTTTTATGTATTCAAATCCTATCATAACATAAAAAAATGCTAATATCGATTAATTTTGTCTTACAATTCCATGTTAAAATGAAAGAGGAAAGTAGTTTAAGGAGCGAATATATGTCAAATAAAATTAATAATAAGCGATTATTTTTTTGGGTCATGGGTATTTTGGTCATAACACTAAGTGTAGCATTATTTGCTGGATTTTACATATCCTATCAATTGACTAAATCATCAGCGGATGAGTATTTTTGGGCATCTAAAGAGAATGCAGATTACCATGTGATGATCTTAATTGACGGATCAAATCAAACTTATAGTGAAGAATTTATTCGTGGAATTGAAGAAGAAAGTGAAATCTATCGTGTCGCTACAGAAATTATTTCCATCGAAGGGGCCAACTATCGAGATCAACTGATAGAAAATATGCAGTTGGCCATGTATAACAAAGTGGATGGTTTAATTATTCATGCCTATTATGATGACGAAGTGATAGCAATGATTGATAAATTATCATTGGCGGGTATTCCTGTGATTACAATGAATGAAGATCTTGCGTCAAGTCAACGAATTACCTATGTCGGTGTGAATCGATATACAATCGGAGAGATTGCTGCTCAGGAAATGATAAAATCCCTTGGAACCTCGGGGAAAATAGCTGTTATTGAGCCCAGAAGTTATGAAGAGTATGCCGATATTAATGATAGTCTATTGGTGTTAGGATTTAATGATATTCTCAAAAAATATCCGAATATAACATTAGAACATGTTCTTTATACGGAAGAAGGAGTTTTAAGTGCAGAAATCATTGCGACGAATTTAATGAAAGAGAATCCGGACATTAGCGGAATTTTCTGTACGAATACGTCCAATACTCTGGGTGTTATACAAGTCCTTGTGGATAATAATTTAGTTAGTCAGGTAAGCTTGATTGGATATGGAGATGAAGTGGAAATTCTTGATAGCATAAAAAAAGGAAATATTATTGAAGCCTCAATAGTTACGGATTTCTATGATATTGGGAAAAAAGCAATTGCGGCTTTTTATGAGTATAAGACCAGTGCTTTTGTAAGCAATTATTTTAATACATCCATTCAAGTGATTGATCAAAGCAATGTTGATACTATTTTGTTAGAAAAGAGTGAAGAAAATGTCAAAACTCAATAAATTCGGTTCAATTAAGAATAACATGATGCTCTATTCCCTAGGAATCATTCTTTTAATGGCAATACTAAGCATGTATTCTCTAAGTATTATGGAGCGATATAAAGGGCAAATTCAAGCAATGTTCGAAAAACATATCTATTTATCTGAAGTAGAGTCAAATATGAATGGTCTTGATGCGGACCTATTAGGTTTTTTGACGTCAAAAAGTTCCACTCGGTTGAATAATTTTTTGATTGGTGTGGAGCAGCTACAAGGTGATATTAGCCAGGTGAGTGAGCAAATATATAATGATGAAGATTTGATGATGAAAAATATTGTCCATCTCGTTGAAGCCTATTTAGAACAAAGCAATGAAGCTATTGGATATAAACGTCTTCGAAATGTGGAAAAATACTACGAACATTATGAATATAGTGTTGAGATTAAAGGGTATATTTTTGATTATATTGATCAATTAAATAATAAGCAGTTAAACAGAAATTCAAAAGCTTATTTAGATTTAGTCAATCAAATCCGCTTATTACAATCGATCACCTATATTATTGTTATAGTTTTGGTTTTGATTGCATTTACAGTCGTCTACTATATTACTGCACGAATGGTTCGACCTATTACCCATTTATCAGATGCGGCTGAAGAGATTGCAAAAGGAAATTTTCAAACACCGGACGTATATGTAGATTCCGAAGATGAATTTTTACTCTTGGCTGCCGCCTTTAATAAGATGAAAAATAGCATCAGTGAATATGTAGATGAGTTGAAAAAGCAAGCAGAAACGGAAGCTAAGCTTAAGGATGAGCAACTTAAGAATGTGAAAATGGAACATTTATTAGATAATGCTAGATTATATGCTCTCCAGTCACAGATTAATCCACATTTTATGTTTAATACCATTAATGCCGGTGTCCAGTTGTCAATACTTGAACGAGCTCCGAAAACCGGTAATTTTCTGGAAACAATGTCCAGGTTATTTCGCTATAATATTCAAAAAATGGATACCCATTGTACATTGGAAGAAGAGATTAATAATATTAAAGATTATTACGAGTTATTAAAAGTACGTTTTGGACAACGGATACAGTTTGAATTTCACATTGATTCGCAAGTGACTAATGTCAAGGTTCCGCAACTCATTTTACAACCCTTAGTAGAAAATGCCTATATTCATGGATTAAGTGGATTAGAAGAAGGAGGAAAGATTTTTATTGATGTATATAAAAACGCCTCCTTTGTTGAGATTATTGTTCAAGATACAGGTGTCGGAATGACAAGGGAAAGAATACAAGAAATCTTATCCAATAATTCGGGAATCGGTATTAAAAATGTGCGTGACCGTCTCGAGCTATTCTATCATCAACATAATCTGTTCTATGTTGAAAGTGAAGTCGGACACGGAGTGAAAATAACAATAAAAATCCCACAAAATATGGAGTGAAACTATGTATAAAATTATGATTGCCGATGATGAACAAATCGTTCTAGAAGGTATTAAGTTTATCATTGAAGACAATTTTTCAAAAGTAAATATTGTGGCAACAGCCAGTTCGGGTCGGGAAGCTATTGAAGCGACGAATCAAGTGATTCCGGATATTATTTTGATGGATATAAAGATGCCGGGCATAAATGGTATTGAGGCAATCGAAACCATTAAAAAACGTTATCCTAGTGTTCGCTTTGTTATTATATCTGCCTATGAACAATTTGAATATGCGAAACAAGCGGTTGAATTGGGCGTTAGTGATTATATTCTTAAACCAATTAATCAAGAAAAGTTATTAAAAGTGCTTCATAAAATTATGGGGGAAATTGATGAAGAACGAAACCAACGTGCCATAGAAATGGAGAATAGGGAAAAACTGGAGAAGATTATTCCTGTATTAGAACATGGTTTTGTATATTCCCTACTCCTTAATACAGATTACCGGGAAGAATTGTTTCGTTATGAAGAACTGTTTACGATTGATCAAGATCATGGTTATGTAATGATTTTTGAATTTGGGGAAAAAGATGGTGATGATAAACTAAGCAATCGAATTGGTGCAGGTGTCAAAGGTCAAACTTTTTATCCTAAAGTGCAAAATGAAATCAAATACAAATGTAAATCTATTGTGGGACCCCTTGTCATAAATCGTATGATTGTCATTGTGTTAGAAGAAGAAACAGACAATGAGTACCAGCAACGAATAAAAGCCATTCATCTAGCAGAGTCGATTATAGAAAGTATACGTAGCTATGTGGACAGTCATATTTGCGTGGGTATTGGTTCCTGTTATCGTCTTGATAAAATCAAGAATTCTCTTGAAGAAGCAAATCAAGCATTATCAAGAAATATTAATGAAGAGATTATACATGTAAATGATATCTTTGCTCTTGAGGGTAATGAAAAAGAATATACATATGTAGATATAAAAGAAGACGAAACAATGATTGTTCAACTTATTGAAAGCGGTAATGAAGGGATAGTTGCAAAAGAAATCCAAAGTTTTCTGTCAAAAATTCACACAAAATTTCATGGCAATTTAGAAGATGTGATGAGTATTGCGATGGAGTTAATGGTTATGGTTTTAAGTACATCCTATAAAAACAACCTGAATGAGGCCAAAGTTGGATATTCGACTTATTTAACTGAAATTCGACGCATGGAGACCTTCTCAGAACTCGTGAACTGGTGTATAGGAAAAGTACAGTACATAACACGCCTCCTACAGGATACGCGGGTGCAGCATATTTCTGATATAGTTATGTCAGCAAAAAGTTATATTGATCAACATTATAGTGAAGAAATTGGATTAAATGATATTTCAAAGGAGGTGGCAGTGAGTCCGCAATATTTTAGTAAGATTTTTAAAGAGGAGATTGGGGTTACTTTTGTCGAATATGTTCGATCAAAGCGTATTGAAGTTGCTAAAGAAATGTTAAAAACGAAAAAGTATTCGGTAAAAGAAATTTGTTATGAAATTGGTTATAATGATCCGAATTATTTTAGCCGATTATTTAAAAAGCTTGTAGGCGTAACACCAACAGATTACAAGTAAGGTGGGGTAAAATGAAGCTAAGTAAAAAGAAAAAACAAATATTCGTTTTAACGATGGGTATACTTATTATTAGTACTATTGGGATATCAATATACAATAATTATCAAGGAAAACTCAAAGCTGATCAAGAAACAATCACTATAGGGTATTTATCAGACAACCTTGTGATTGAACGATGGCAAAGAGACCAGGAAATATTTCGTGCAAATGCAACAAAGCAAGGTGCAGAAGTGCTTGTCTATAATGCCAATGAAAATAATGCGACACAAATTCAACAGATACAACTTCTGATTGAAAAAGAAGTCGATGTAATAGTTGTCGTTCCATATGATCGTGATGGTTTGTCAGAGATTATCAAGGAGGCAAGACAAGCAGGAATAAAAGTGATTGCATATGATCGGCTTATTCGCAATGTTGAAATTGATGCTTATATTTCTTTTGACAATGTGAAAGTCGGTGAGCTCATGGCAGGTGAATTGCTTGAACATGTACCAAAAGGGAATTATGTAATCATTAATGGATCACCGGATGATAATAATTCGTATATGTTTAACGAAGGGTATATGAATGTATTGAGTTCGGAAATCGAAAAAGGAAATATACATATTGTTGAAGAAATTTATGCAGAAGACTGGAGAGAAGAGCCAGCCTATGATTTGATTGCAAAACTATTAGATGAAGGCCAGCAGATTGATGCGATTATTGGCGCTAATGACCGGTTAGCAGAGGCAGCAATTCGTGCATTAGCAGAAGAAGGATTAGCAGGCAAAGTGTTTGTTGCAGGTCACGACGCGGACATATCCGCATGTCAACGTATTGTTGAGGGAACTCAGCATATGACCGTCTACAAACCGATTCGTACCTTAGCAGAAGCTGCGGTTAATTTGGCGATTCAGTTTGCAAAAGGAGAAGAACCTATTGTTCATCAAACGATTTATAATGGCCAAGCAGATGTCCCATATATTCGCTTAGATGTTCTATCTGTTACCAAAGAGACTTTAGATGAGACAGTTATTGAGGATGGGTTCCATAGGAGAGAGGATGTTTACCGAGAATAATAAAATACATATTGATTTTACCTGTATATATGTTAGACTAAATAAGACAAACAAACTAAACAAATAGCAAAAAAAGAACAACGAAGAGGATGTATAATGAAAAAACTTAAATGGATTGTTTTATTAGTTGTAGTGAGCTTATTTTTTGTAGCATGTAACAATGATTCAGAAACTGCCGGCAATGCTGAAGCTGAATCGACAGAGAATGCTCATAACGAAGATGAAAGTGAATCAGAAGTCGAAGTAGAGCCTGAAGTAGAACCGGAACTAACGGATGAAGAGCTTTTGGCATTGGCGATTGAAGAACGCAATGAACAAGATGCAATAAATAAGGAAAGGGACGGAGCTTACTATGTACCGTTGCCGACCATTGATTCCATAGATGATTTGAATCCGGAGCTTGTGACAGCAGAAGCGAAGGCATTATATGTAACAAGTAATATTGCCGGTTTTAATTTTGATGAAGAGGATGTTCAGTTATATGCGGATCACATTCGCTATTTAGCTGGAGAATCAACAGAAGCGGTTGATCAAACACGTCTTAATAATGATGTCAATCGTCTGGAAGAAATATTGGGTATATGTATGGCGACGGAAGTGAATGCTCTGGTTATTGATGTTAAAAATGATCATGGATATGTTGGTTGGAAAAGTGATATTCAACTAGTTCAAGATATTAATAGTCATATCAATGCACCGATGAAAGATTATGAGCGCTTATTAAACTACTTAGATGAAAATGAGATCTATACAATTGCTCGAGTAGTTGCTTTTAAAGACCCGTATTATGCAGAACATGAGCCGGAACATACGATTCAGTTAATCGCAGGAGGAACATATCGTGATAATAAAGGAACGGCTTGGGTCAATCCCTTTGATCCGGCAGTATGGGACTATGTTGTTGCTGTTTCTAAGGAAGCTGCCTTGCGTGGTTTCAAAGAGATTCAGTTTGATTATGTTCGATTCCCGGATAATGCAGCCAAATATAATGAAATTACATTTTTCCCTGAACGAAATCTTAGAGATAAAGACGAAGGAATCGAAGACTTTTTAATCTATGCGAACAATGAGTTAAATCCTTATAATGTGCATATTTCTGTTGATGTATTTGCGCAAGCTAGTCGTTCATGGGATGATCATCCGGAAGATATTGGGCAGACATGGCGTAAGATGGCAAATTTATCCGATTATATTTGTCCCATGATTTATCCGAGTCATTATGGACCCAATGTATATGGATTTCCAGTGCCTGATCAACATCCTTATGATGTTGTGCGAATTGCATTACAAGAATCAATCGAAAGAAATAGTGCTCAAAAGAATCCGGGGATTATTCGACCATGGATTCAAGGATTTACGGCAGGTTGGATTTCCGGTAATATTATCTATGATGCAGAGACGATTGCAGAGCAAATCATTGCGGCAGCCGAACTTGGAATTGATGAATATATTATATGGGATGCAGTTAATACCTATGATCCAATGATATTCTTCTATCATGACCGCATTGGCCAACCTTTTCCAAAAGAAGGGCAAGATATGGTCGGAAGGACAGCAGAAGAAGCCCTAGATCGGTATTTGACAGCGGAGCGTTATGATCGAAAAAGTCAAATATATCTACTTACACCAAAAGATTCTCGAGCTGAAGACTATGACGACTTTGCAGAAGAATTAGATGCATCAGAGATTAAAGTGGAAGCCTATGATATTTTAAGTATTCAAAGAGTAGATGATGAAAATTATATAGCTAAGGTGGATGCAAGATATTCATCAACATCCGGAGTAGCCGAACTTGCAAGCGCAGAATATAGTGTTACCATGGAAGACGGCGTGTTTAAAATTATACGTCCTGAATTGGAATGGTTGAATCCGGAAGATTTTCCGTTAGGCCTTGCTCCCAATGAAATGGGACGAGTCATGGTTTTGATGTATCATAATATCGGTGATGAAGAGGCGACATGGACTCGAACACCTGAGAACTTTAGAAAAGACCTGGATACCCTTTATGAAAAAGGGTATCGGCCCATAAGCCTTAAAGACTACGCATTGGGCAACATCACCACTGAATCGGGCTATACGCCGGTGGTGATTACCATTGATGACACGAATAAGAATAATTTTTATTATACGGAAGATGGCGAGATTGCTCCGGATTCCTTTGTGGGGATTTTTATGGACTTCCACAAAGAGCATCCGGATTTTCCGTTAGAAGCGACTTTTTTTGCAGACGGCCCGGTGGTGTTTGACGAACCGGATTTAGAAAAGAAAAAGGTGGATACAGTCATACAAGCCGGGATGGACATAAATAATCATACCTTGGCACATAAAAGTTTAAAGAAGCTAGATGCAGCAGGCATTCAAGAAGCCATTGGCAAGCATGCATCAGATCTTGAAAAGCTCATTGGTGTCAAGGACTATAAAGTCAATACTTTAGCATTACCTTATGGTGAACGCCCTTCAGATGAAGATTTAGAGAAGTTGCTTTTAAAAGGTAAGTATGAGAATTATTCTTATGAAAATATTGCTGTTTTAAACGTTGGTTGGAATCCCGCATACTCACCATTCGATGAACGGTTTAACCCCCTTAGTATTCCAAGAATTCGTGCAAGTGAGATGAATGTGGATAATGTTGGGATGTATAATTACATTGAATATTTTGACAAGAATCCGGGACAACGTTTTATTAGTGATGGGAAACCGTGATTAGATATTCTTTTGGGGTGAGCTGTTTAAATGATTTAAACTGTTTGATAAAGTAACTGGTATCATTAAAGCCCACAGTATAACCGATATCGGTTATACTGTTTTGCTGACTTAGGAGTAATTTTTCGGCCTCGGTAATACGAACAAAGTTTAGATATTTTGAAAAAGAAATACCGGAGACTTTTTTGAAAAGTCGTGAAAAATAACTATAGCTTATGTGACAATGCTCGGCAATCTCTTTGGCAGTTAGTTGGGTCGCATAGTGGTCATGGATATATTCGAATGCTTGAAGAATTGGTGAAATATCCACGTCATTCATAGGATTATTTAGAAGATGGAAACCTTGATTTTCTAGTTTTGAGAAAAAACGGAAGATGAGTCGAAGCAGGTGGGATTTGAGTAAAAGCTCATAACCATATGGCTTAGATAAAAAAAGGTCCATGATTTCTAAGTAATCTTTTTTCGATTCAGCAGATAGTTCTGTTTGATTAAAATATTTATATTGAGGAGGAACAGGGGTTAAAATCGGTGTCATGTTTTTCAAAAGGAAGGCATCAAACGAAGAATCAAAAAGAAGTACGGGATCAAATTTTATTACAGAATATTCAAAGAGCTCATTTTCAATCCTTACCATGGAATGGACGTCGCGAGGAAGTATATAAAACATATCACCTTTTGAAACTGTTATTGAATACCCATTGCTGATAATACGTCCCTTACCCTTGGTCACATATATAATTTCGATATAATAATGCCAATGGGCATCAATTGGTAATGCATCATTACTTGTTCCGTCATAAAAACAATAGAAAGAATGCTTCATGTCGTTTGAGTATTTTATTGATTTTGAATCTTCAAAAAAAATATTCATAAGGTCTCCTTTGACAAATTTGTTGCATTGTTTTCCATTTATATTATAGCATGTACTTCCATTTTGTTCTATGATAAGAATATAATATTTGCATAGGAGGTTATTATGTTAAGAGAATCTTTGAATGGTTTATGGGTGATGGAAAATTGTGATACGGGACAACAGTATTCAGCCAATGTTCCTACAACCATGTATGAAGTTTTATATGAGAATGGAGTGATTGAAGACCCTTTTTTTGGCGAGAATGATGTGAAGTATACAAAACTCTCTGATGACGAGTATCGCTTTATTCGTATGTTTGAAATTACAAAAGAGATGTTAAATGAAACGTTTATCGACTTAGAATTTTTGGGACTAGACACACTTGCAACTGTATATATAAATGGTAAAAAGATTATAAGAACAAACAATATGCATCGGACATATCGTTTAAATATTAAACCATATGTGGTGCTTGGTGAAAATACTTTGCAGATTGATTTTGCATCACCGACCAAGTTTGTTGCAAAGGAACAGGCAAAAGATCCCCTTTGGGGTGTTTCATCCACGATTCCGGGGTATGAGTATATTCGAAAAGGACATCATATGTTTGGATGGGATTGGGGGCCACAGCTTCCGGATATGGGTGTCTGGCGTGATGTTAATTTGTATGCATATACACAAGGACGCCTTGAAACATTTTATGTACGCCAAGAGCATAAGAACGAACACGTAGACTTATCCTTTGATGTTGAAAGTCATTTATATACAGAGAATTTAACCATTTCCATAAAACTTCAAAGTCCAAGTGGTCAGATTCAGTCCCTAAGTGTGGATGCAGCTCAAGCAAGAGAAATCGACATGGTGGTTGAAAACCCAATGTTATGGTGGCCCAATGGTTACGGCCAACAAAATCTATATAAACTGTCCATTCAACTACTAGATGGAGATAGAATTCTAGATCAGATAGACAAAGAGATTGGATTAAGAACAATGACAATTCACAGGGAACCGGACACATGGGGAGAAACCTTTGACTATACGATTAATGGTGTGCGAATTTTTGCGATGGGCGCCAACTATATTCCGGAAGATGGCTTAATCAGTCGTCCAGATAAGGCGAGGACTGAACGACTTATACGTGACTGTGCTAAGGCGAATTATAACTGTATTCGTGTTTGGGGTGGTGGTATATATCCGAGTGATACGTTTTTTGAAATGTGTGACCATTATGGTTTGATTGTTTGGGAAGACTTTATGTTTGCCTGTGGTGTTTACCGATTGACGAAATCTTTTGAAGAAAATATTCGCGCAGAGTTTATTGATAATATTAAGCGTATTCGTCATCATGCGTGTTTAGGCCTTTGGTGCGGTAACAATGAGATGGAAGAAGGTTTTGTCAGCTGGGGAATTCCGGTAGATGAACGCCTACGAATGGATTATTTATTAATGTATGAAAAATTGATTCCGGATGTGCTAGAAGAATATGACCCACAAACCTTTTATTGGCCGGCGTCACCGAGTTCAGGTGGAGGATTTGTAGAACCCAATGCAGATAATAAGGGAGATGTTCACTATTGGCAAGTATTCCATGGCAATGAGCATTATAAAAAATTTAGAGATCATTATTTCCGCTTTGCTAGTGAATACGGAATGCAGGCTTTTCCGGATATGAAGACAATTGACTCATATGCCCAGAAGCAAGAACAAAATATTTTCAGTGCGGTGATGGAAAATCATAATAAATGTACAGATCCGATTAATGGAAATATGAAGATTATATTGAATGTTGGTGGTGAGTTCTTACTACCTAATAATATAGAAGATACTGTGTATATAAGTCAAGTGTTTCAAGGGGAGACCATTAAATGCGCGGTTGAACATTTCCGTAGGAATCGTGGGCGGTGTATGGGATCGACCTATTGGCAAGTGAATGATAACTTTCCTGGAGCTTCTTGGGCTTCAATTGACTATTATGGTCGCTGGAAGGCTATGCATTATTATGCGAGACGGTTTTATGCACCGGTTTTATTATCAGCATACGAAGACAAGGACCAAGCCTATATATATGTAACCAATGATCGATTAGAGTCATTTGAAGGAAAGGTCGAGTGGGAACTTCGACATATTGACTTGGGTATACTTGAACAAGGAATAAAAGAAGTCATAGTCGATCCCTTAACAGCAAAGCAAGAAATTGAACTTTCAATTGCTCCTTATCTTAAAGAGTACGGTGATGAGCGGAATATTTATTTGAGTTTTCGCTTGTGTAATGCTCAAGATAAGGTGAGGTCATCAGATTCATTGTTGTTTACATGCCATAAGTTTTTCAACTTTAAAAAACCGGAACTTACGTTTGATGTGGAAGAGCGGGAAGATAATTTTATTGTCCTTGTGACTTCAAATACCTATGCCAAAGCTGTTGGTATAGTAACAAAAACAATTGATTGTGTTTTTGAAGATAATTATTTTGATCTTTTACCAGGAGAAACAAAAGAAGTCATTATTGATGAAGTCATTGGTAAAGCTCAAACGGTTGAGGCAATAAAAGGCGATATTGCAATTCATGCTGTAAATACTCTGAATTATTCTTAACATAGCACAATTTTAGTATTAAAAAAATACAGATACATATTTAAGTTTTTTGTAAGAGATTAAAATAATCATGTTAGTAAAGTTTGACAGACATGGTTATATAGTCTCTTTTTTTTTATAATGAATTTAGTAACAAAATAATCTATATGATAAACGGAGGTAGAACATGAAAAAATTAGTATCAGTATTACTTGCATTAACACTTGTAATTGGTGTGTTTGCATTTGTAGGATGTGGACAAGATAAACCAGCGGATACAACAACAGATTCTAACGTGGCTGACTCAACAGAAGATACAACAGAAGATACGGCGACAGAAGATAGTAGTTCAGATGGTGGTGTGGACATCGGTATCGTGTTACCAACAAAAGAAGAACCACGTTGGGTACAAGATGAGGCGAGATTCTTAGCTGCAATCGAAAACACAAATTATAACGTTGAAGTACTTTTCAGCCAAGGGGACTCAGCAAAAGAAAAACAAAACGTTGAGACGCTTATTGCTAAAGGTATTGATGTATTAATCATCACTCCTCAAGATGGAGATGCAGCAGCGGCAGCAGTTCAAGCGGCCAAAGAAGAAGGAATTACAGTTATTTCATATGACCGTCTTGTAACAAATACGGATGCTGTAGATTACTACATTACATTTAATTCCGTAAATGTTGGAGAAGCTCAAGGACAATACTTAGTTGATCAAGTTGAAGACGGAACAACTGGAAACGCATTATACTTATATGCTGGTGCAGCAACAGATAACAATGCATTCTTATTCTTTGAAGGTGCTTGGAACAAGTTGCAACCAAAGATTGCTGATGGAACATTTGATGTTATGAACTCTTCAAAAGCAGTAGAGTATAAAGATAAAGTAATGTTAACTCGTGAAGAAATGGGAGAAATCATTGAGCAAGTTACAACAGACTGGAAACCGGAAGTTGCCTTATCAAAAGCTCAATCTCATATTACATCAGCTCCACCAGTAGGAAAAACTTATGTTTTAGCACCAAACGATGGAACAGCGCGTTCAATCTATGATCAATTTGCAAAAGAAGATGGTGTTGAAATCTTTATTACAGGTCAAGATGCTGAGATTCCTTCAATTCAATATGTTATTGATGGAAAACAAAGCATGACAGTTCTTAAAGACGTTAGAGACCTTGTAAATGGTGCGATTTTAACAGCAACAGAAGTGTTAGAAGGTAATGAAATTAAAACAAATGGTGAATATGATAATGGTGCTGTAGCTGTACCTGCAATAGATGTTCCTGTAATAACTGTAACTCAAGATAATGTATCAGATACAATTATCGGTTCTGGTTACTATGATTCATCTGAATTCACAGGACTATAAGATATCATAAAATTTGATAGTAGTAGTGATGGGCTTAGCCCATCACTACTATAAATTTAGATTGTAGTTGATAGGAGCTTGGATATGGCGAATATATTAGAAATGCGTAACATAACCAAAGAATTTCCGGGTGTAAAAGCTTTGGATAATGTGAATTTTCAAGTAAAAAAAGGCGAAATACATTGTTTGGTTGGTGAAAACGGAGCAGGAAAGTCAACATTAATGAAAGTATTAAGTGGAGTATATCCAATTGGGGATTATTCTGGTGACATAGTGTTTGAAGATGAAATTCAAAAATTTTCAAATATTAGTGACAGTGAAAAAAAAGGCATTGCAATAATTTATCAGGAACTCGCTTTGATTCCTGACTTATCTGTGTATGAAAATATTTTTATGGGACATGAAATACATAAAAAAGGGTTAATCAGCTGGAATGCAACACGTGCAGAAGCGTCAAAGATGTTAGAAAAAGTTAAAGTGAAAAATGTGCATCCGGCAACAAAAATTATTGATTTAGGCGTTGGTGTACAGCAGCTTGTTGAAATAGCAAAAGCATTAAGCAAAGATGTAAAACTATTAATTTTGGATGAACCAACAGCTGCATTAAATGAAGATGATAGTGAGAATTTATTGGAGTTACTCAAGGATCTTAAAGAGCAGGGAATAACTTCTATAATGATTTCCCATAAATTGAAAGAAGTTATTGCAGTAGCAGATACCGTAACGGTATTACGAGATGGTAAAACTATCTGCTCATTAAGTGCCGATAAAGGTGAAGTTAACGAGCGAGATATTATTAAATATATGGTTGGACGTGAGATTAATGATATTTTTCCAAAACGTCTTGAGAAAAATATCGGAGAAGTTCAATTAGAAGTAAGAGATTGGTCTGCATTTGATCGAAAATTAGGTCGACATGTTGTTAAACAAGCAGACTTCAAAGTCCGAAAAGGTGAGATTGTTGGTTTAGCGGGATTAATGGGTGCCGGTCGTACAGAATTTGCCCATAGTATTTTTGGGAATTCTAGAAATTATATGATTACGGGGGAAATGTTCATTAAAGGCAAACAAGTGAAATTCACCCAACCGAAACAAGCCATTAATAATGGTTTAGCTTATGTTTCAGAGGACCGAAAAGGGAATGGATTAATCCTTATGCAGGATATAAAGCAAAATATTACTGTTGCAAATCTAAAGGCTATTTCTAACGGAATCGTTGTGAATAAAGGAAGCGAAATACAAATTGCAGAAAAATATAGAGAGTCTATGAATATAAAAACACCGTCCATTGAACAAAAAGTCAATAACTTAAGTGGAGGAAATCAGCAAAAGGTTGCCTTAGCAAAGTGGTTGTTTGTAGAACCGAATATTTTAATTCTTGATGAACCGACGCGTGGTATTGATGTCGGTGCAAAATATGAAATCTATACGATTATGAATGAACTTGTAGCTCAAGGCTTGAGCGTTATTATGATTTCTTCAGAGTTACCTGAAGTATTGGGGATGAGTGATCGTGTTTATGTTATGGCAGAAGGTCGCTTGACCGGTGAATTAGATATTACAGAAGCTTCGCAAGAAAAAATAATGGAAATGGCAACGGTTTAGGAGGATTAGGATATGTTAAATAATATTACACAAGCGATCAAAGAAAACATACGCGATTATGGGATGTATATTGCATTAGCCTTGATTATGCTTATTTTTACACAATTGACAGATGGATTGTTTTTAACGCCAAGAGTTTTATCGGATTTAATCGACATGACAGGCTATATCGCTGTATTGTCTGTAGGTGTTACTTTAGTTATTATTATTCGTCACATTGACTTATCGATAGGTTATGTATGTGGTTTCTTAGGAGCCGTTGCGGCTATTTTAACATCCACATATGGCCTGCCAATATGGCTGGTAATTATTATTACATTGCTTTCTGGGGCAATCATTATTGGTGGATGGACTGGAACGTTAGTTGCAAATCTCAAAGTTCCAGCATTTGTTGCCACCTTGGCAGCAATGACAATATTTAGAGGAATGTTGATACGAGTAACCAATAGTGCAACAATTTTTACCGCCAATGATAACTTTAATGCAATAGGTAATGGCTATATTCCGGATATTGCGAATGTTGAAGGTTTACATGTGTTGACAATGGTTATTGGTGTTGTTGGATTGATAATGTTTACGGCAATGGCTATTGCTTCGCGAAGAAAGCAGCAATCCTATAATTTACATGTGCCTATGTTACCGGCATTTATTGCTAAACTTGTTGTAATATACGTGGTGGTAATGTTCTTTATATGGAAGTTGGCAAGTTTCAAAGGATTATCATGGACAGCGATTATTGTGGCAATTGTTGTTTTGATTTATAGTTTCATTATGAATAATACAACTATCGGACGACATATTTATGCAGTCGGTGGCAATCCGGAAGCGGCAGAACTTTCAGGTATTAGCGTTAAGTTTGTTACTTATTTGGTATTTGCCTCCATGGGACTTATGGCCGGCTTATCCGGTATCTTATTTACAGCACGTCTTCAATCAGCAACCCCTACAGCAGGGATGGGATTTGAACTTGATGCCATTGCCGGCGCATTTGTTGGTGGTACAGCAACAACAGGTGGTATTGGTAAAGTAACCGGTTCAATTATCGGTGCACTTGTTATGATGTCACTGACAAAAGGAATGGACCTTATGAACGTGGGTGTATCCTATCAATACATTATTCGTGGTTTGGTTCTTGTGGCAGCTGTTGTCTTTGATGTAAAAACACGAAACATGCATAGTAAAAAAGCATAGATGAAGGTTCATCAAATCTTGAATTGAATAACAAAATAATGCTACTTTGTGATGAAAATGCTACTTTATCATAAGGTAGCATTTTTATTGAGATATTCACACTTTGTTCATAGTTCCTGACACTTTTTTTGGTATAATGTATACAAAAAACAATTGAGAGGTATATCATGGCGAAAATTTATTCAGGACCAAAGGCGTTGACAGAATACATTCTAACTCAAAGTAAAGCGAAAGCAAATAAACGGTTTGTTATTTTATTAATTCAAGGAATACTTGCAGGTATGTATATTTCAATCGGAGCGATTGGATATTTTAAAATAGCAGCGGCAACAGCAGATCCAGGGTTAGGTGCATTTCTTGGGGCCCTTGTCTTTCCGCTAGGAATTATCGCTATTTTGTTGATGCAAGCTGAACTCTATACAAGTGACAGTATGGTTATGATTGCAGTGTTTGATCGAAGAACAAATTTTTCTAAGACCTTTAAAATATTGGTGCTTATTTTGTTCGCCAACTTAATCGGTGCTATATTTTTAGCCTTATTAACAACCGGAGCAGAGATTTTCAATGCTTCCGTCTTAAATCTTGTGATTGAAAAAGCCGTGCATAAAGTGCATATGGAAGCGGGAACAATACTTATCAGTAGTGTGTTATGCAATATTATTGTTTCAACAAGTGTCTGTTTAGCCTATAGTTGTCGAGAAGAAATTGCAAAAGTGGTCGTTGTTTGGTTAGGCATTACTGTGTTTGTATTAAGTGGGACAGAACACGTCGTGGCAAATATGTATTACCTATTTGTTGCCTATTTCGGAGGTGGAGACCTAACGTTAGTTCAAATAGGATATAACCTTTCGATTGCTGCTATAGGTAATTTTATTGGTGGAGGTATTATTGTTTCGGGAATTAACTATATGTTAGCGTATCGGGATATTGATCGACAAAAAATGCAGTAAAATGATATACTTAGATCAAAGGAGGATTCACTATGAATACACGTGTGAAAACAGGAATTCTAGGTTTAGATTCTGCAATTGATGCCTTGAGAATTGGTGATAATGTTGTATGGCAAGTGGACACATTGGCAAGTTATCAGCGGGTGGTTGATGCATTTGTTTCCCAAGCGTTAAGTGATGAACGCAAACTGGTGTATGTTCGATTTGGCGCACACCAACCTTTGATTGATGAAAATAAAGATATAATTATTTATGAAATTGATGCAGGAAAAGGATTTGAAAGTTTTGCAACCGATGTCTATCGAGTGATTGAAAAAGAAGGGACAGAAACCTTCTATGTATTTGATGTACTGACAGAGCTTCTCAATAGTTGGTATTCTGATCTAATGATTGGAAATTTTTTTCAAGTAACTTGCCCCTTTTTATATGAGCTTGATACCGTTGCATATTTTGGACTTATTCGTAATGCCCATACTTTTACAACGATAGCCACCATTCGAGAAACAACCCAGCTCCTACTCGATGCCTATCAAGTTGAGGACCAGTTCTATATTCATCCATTAAAAGTATGGAAACGCTATTCGCCAACCATGTTTTTTCCCCATAATGTTGCGGGAGAAGAGGTTGTTCCTATTACATCCAGTGCAGAAGCATCAGCTATTTTTTCAACGATTCGATTTGGAGAAGAACGCTTAGATTACTGGGATATGATTTTTAATGCAGCAAGAGAAAAATTAAATGCAGAAGAAACAGTAAAAAATTCTTTGCGTGATGATCTCATGTTAAAAATAATTGGACAGGATTCACGAATGATTAAGTTGTGTCAACGATATATGACCTTAGAAGATATTTTGCTTATTCAAGCAAGAACCATTGGCACGGGATATATTGGTGGAAAAAGTGTCGGAATGTTATTGGCACGAAAAATCATAGAAAAAGAATGTGAAAAAGATGTGTCTGAGCAATTAGAATCTCATGATTCCTTTTATCTTGGATCTGATGTTTTTTACACCTACATTGTACAAAATGGATGGTGGCAACTTCGCACAAAACAAAAAACGGATGAATTTTATTATACGTATGGAAAAGAACTTAAAGAAAAGCTAAAGCAGGGGGAATTTCCGGATAATATTAAAGAAAAATTCATACAGCTTCTAGAATATTTTGGACAATCACCCATTATTGTACGCTCAAGTTCCCTTCAAGAAGATAATTTTGGAAACGCATTTGCAGGCAAATACGAAAGTGTATTTTGTGCAAATCAAGGAACAGAAGATGAACGATATGAAGAATTCGTCGATGCTATTCGTAAGGTTTATGCTAGTGCAATGAATGAAAGTGCCTTGGTCTATCGAAAGAACCGTGGCCTATTTAATGAAGATGAGCAAATGGCTATTCTTATTCAACGTGTCTCAGGAGATTTTCATGGAGAATATTTTTTTCCTCATGCAGCAGGTGTTGGCCATTCTACGAATTTATATATGTGGAATCAAGACATTGACATTCATGCAGGTATGCTTAGAATTGTTTTTGGCCTAGGAACACGGGCAGTTGACCGCATCGAAGGAGATTATGCGAAAATCGTGAGTTTGGATCATCCGGAGAAAATGACCCCGATGAACTATGAAGATGAAAAAAAATATTCCCAGCATTATGTTGATGTGTTATCCGTAAAAGAGAATACATTAATGACATTACCTATGGAAAAAATTCAATTCATTGATTTGAAAACCGAATCAAAGCTATTTTTTAGACCTGACGGGGAAGCGATGCGTCGTATTCGTGAGTCCGGATTAAAAGGAATAGCGTCTCCCCACATTCTGGATTTAAAGCGAATGATAAACACAACAAATTTTCCCAATGACATGCGTCAAATGATGACAAGGATTGAAAAGATTTATGACTATCCTGTAGATATTGAATTTACAGTGAATTTTACGCGAGAAGAAAAATATAAAATCAATATCGTTCAGTGTCGTCCGCTGCAAACCAAAATAATTGGAGAACCTGTCGCTATGCCCGATGAAGTGGAACGAACATCGTGCTTAATTCAAAGCAAAGGGAACTTTATGGGTGGTAATGTACATTTACCGATTCAATGGGTTATTTTTGTGGATCCAGTTGAATACTTGGCCTTATCTCAACAAGATAAATATGCAACCGGAAAAATAATTGGCAAATTAAATGCGGAATTAAAAGATGACGTAGTTATGTTAATGGGTCCCGGACGATGGGGGACGACGACACCGTCATTGGGAGTGCCGGTAAAGTTTCACGATATTTGCTATATGAATGTTTTGTGTGAAATGGCACTGAGTGGTTTTACGCCCGAACTATCCTATGGAAGCCACTTTTTTCAAGATATTGTTGAATCGGATGTGTTTTATTGTGCTATATTTGAAGAAATGAAAGATGTTGACATTAATCTTGCAATACTATCTGAAAAAGAAAATCATTTAACCCAGCGAATTTCAGTTGACGCATCGTGGGAGAAAGTGATTCGCCTCGTTGCGTTTGAAAGATTAGAGTTATATTCAGATATACAATCTCAACGATTGATTTGTTGCAAAAAAAATGAATAAATCTTGCAGTTTTGATTGACAAATTCTTTCATGTTGATACAATAAAAAGGTAACACGTTAAAGGTATAAACAATAGGACAAGTGGAGGCAATTATATGAAAAATCTTCAGCACATAATGGGTGAGGCTATAAAGCGTAATCCTAACGAACCGGAATTCTTACAAGCTGTTCAAGAAGTTCTAGAATCACTAGAGCCAGTTGCAGAAAAATATCCGGAATACGTCGAAGCAGGTATTTTTGAACGAATTATTGAACCTGAGCGTCAAATCATGTTTAGAGTACCTTGGGTTGATGATCAAGGAAAAGTAAATGTTAATCGTGGATTTAGAGTACAGTTTAACAGTGCGATTGGTCCATATAAAGGTGGTTTACGTTTTCATCCGTCAGTTAATCTTGGAATTATTAAGTTCTTAGGTTTTGAACAAATATTTAAAAATTCATTAACAAGTTTGCCAATGGGCGGAGGTAAAGGTGGAAGTGATTTTGATCCAAAAGGAAAATCTGATGGAGAAATCATGCGTTTTTGTCAAAGCTTTATGTTTGAGCTCAGTCGTCATATTGGTGAGAATACAGACATTCCGGCAGGAGACATTGGTGTTGGAGGTCGTGAGATCGGATATATGTATGGAATGTATAAAAAGATGCGTAATGAATTTACCGGTGTATTAACAGGTAAAGGATTAACATATGGAGGTTCATTAGCAAGAACACAAGCAACAGGATATGGTGTATGCTACTTCATGGATGAAGCTATGAAAGATATTAAAGGAAAGTCATTTGACGGATCAACAGTGGTTATTTCCGGTTCGGGTAACGTGGCAATCTATGCCACAGAAAAAGCCCAAGAACTTGGTGCAAAAGTTGTTGCATTAAGTGATTCCAGTGGATATATTCATGATCCAGAAGGTATTAAACTAGATACTGTAAAACGTATCAAAGAAGTGGAGCGTAAGCGGATCAAAGAATACGTCAATGACCATCCCAATGCAACCTATACAGAAGGATGCTTAGGGATTTGGACAATACCATGTGATATTGCACTCCCTTGTGCAACACAGAATGAACTTGATGGTGAAGCTGCACAAACACTTGTTAATAACGGATGTTTTGCTGTTGGAGAAGGCGCAAATATGCCGTCAACGCCTGAAGCGGTTGAAATCTTTATCAAGAATAAAATCGTATATGGACCCGGTAAAGCAGCTAATGCCGGTGGTGTTGCAACCTCAGGTTTAGAAATGAGCCAAAACAGCATGCGTTATGCATGGAGTTTTGAAGAAGTAGATGCAAAATTAAAAGATATCATGGTGAATATTTACAAGTCAGCAAGTGAAGCAGCAAAAGAATTTAATGAAGACGACAATCTCGTTATCGGTTCAAATATCGCTGGCTTTATGAAAGTTGCTGAAGCAATGCGTGCACAAGGTGTTGCGTACTAGAAAATTTTACTAAATACATCTTTACAAAATATAAATTCAATGATAAACTTAACTTGTACGTACCAATTGCGTATGAGTTAAGTTTTTTTTATTCGAGGTGCTAAGATGGCAATGAATGAACCGAAATACAAACATGTTAAAGAACATATTATTGAATATATAACCGGAAATAGCTTGAATTATAATGATCCCATTAAATCAGAGATTGAATTGATGAAAGAATTTGGTGTCAGCCGACACACAATTCGTAAAGCTATTGGAGATTTAGTCAATGAAGGTTGGTTATATAAACAGCAAGGACGAGGAACATTTGTTGCGAATACCAAGCAACAGGCGCCAGGAAAAGGCAAGTTGATTGGCCTTATAACAACATATATTAAGGATTATATTTTTCCTGAGATTATATCAGGGATTGAAGGCGTCCTTAGTGACCAAGGCTATAGCATTATTATAGGCAACACCAATAATGACATAGAAAAGGAACGGGCCATACTTAAGAATATGCTCAAGCATAACTTGTCTGGACTGATTGTTGAACCCACAAAGAGTATTTTTCCAAATCATAATGACGACTTGTTTAAAAAGCTTCAAAGTCAAGGTGTCCCCATTCTCTTTATCCACGCAACCTATCAAAATGTAATAGCCTCATATATTGTTGAAGACGATCAAAAAGCTGGATATTTAGCGACAAAGTATTTAATTGAACAGGGACATGTACGTATTGCAGGGATTTTTAAACAAGATGATATGCAAGGACATGGGCGTTACTCCGGCTATCTAAAAGCCTTGAGAGAAGCTGAACTTGATCCGCTAGAAGGCGATGTGCTTTGGTATACAACGGAGAACAAAAAACAGGTGGTTGATATGACCAATGCCCAGGCAATTCAAAAGCTTACGAAAGACCGTACCGGCGTTGTGTGTTATAATGACCAGATTTCTATGGGACTCATTCAATTGCTCGGTCAGTTAGGCAAAAATGTACCCAAAGATTTATCGATTGTCAGTTTTGATAATTCCAATATGGCCGATGCAGGTGAAGTTAAATTAACAACGATTGCCCATCCTAAAGGACGCTTAGGAGAGAAGGCGGCTTCCCAGTTATTAAAGCTTATTCGACAAGAAGAATCAGTGATTCACGATGTCATTGAACCTGAATTGATTATTCGGGATTCTGTTCGAAGACGAGAAGAATAAATGCATTTGCATTTATATATAAACGTACGTACCACTAAAATAAAAGATACGAACAATATGGAGGTAGTGAAATGAATTTATCAAAAACGTATGAATTTTGGTTTGTAACCGGTAGTCAACATCTTTATGGACCTGAGGTACTTAAGCAAGTTAAAGATGACTCAGTTAACATGGTGAATGGGTTAAACGAACAAGGGAAATTTGGCTACAAGATTGTTTTCAAAGACGTGCTAAAAACACCGGATGAGATTACAGCTCTTGTAAAAGAAGCAAATAATACGGAAAGTTGTGCCGGTATAATTGGATGGATGCATACATTTTCACCTGCAAAAATGTGGATTACTGGATTATCTATTCTGAATAAACCATTTATGCATCTACATACGCAATTCAATCGGGATATTCCATGGAATGAAATCGATATGGATTTTATGAATCTTAATCAATCCGCACATGGAGGTCGTGAGTTTGGATTTATTAATACGCGACTACGTTTACCTCGAAAAGTTGTTGTTGGCTATTGGGAATCTGAAAAAGTACAGCAACAAATTCTTAATTTTATGAATGTTGCTGTTACAATCTCTGAAAGTAAATGTCTTAAAATTGCACGATTTGGGGATAATATGCGTTATGTTGCCGTAACAGAAGGTGACAAAGTGGAAGCGGAAATCAAGTTAGGTTGGCAGGTTCATGGATATGGTGTCGGTGATCTTGTTGAATATGTGGAAAAAGTTACGGAAGATGAAGTTGAAGCCCTTTATAAGGAATATCAAAATGAATACAATATTGTTGAAACTTCGGATCATAGCGTCAATTCAATAAAATATCAGGCCAAGCTAGAAATCGCCATTGAGCGTTTCTTAATGGATGGAGGCTTCACTGCATTTACAACAACGTTTGAAGACTTGCACGGATTAAAACAATTGCCTGGGTTATCGGTACAACGTCTGATGGGTAAAGGTTACGGATTTGCAGGCGAAGGCGACTGGAAAACAGCTGGATTTGTTCGTTTAACAAAAATTATGGGACGATTTGGTGATAAGGGAACGTCGTTTATGGAAGATTATACCTATCATTTAGAGCCCGATAATGAAATGGTTTTAGGTGCGCATATGTTGGAAGTGTGTCCGTCTATTTCAAATGAAAAACCTAATATTATCGTTAACCCATTAGGTATTGGTGATCGAGAAGATCCGGCGCGATTTACTTTTTCATGTAAAACTGGACCGGCTTTAAATGCTTCAATTATTGATATGGGCGGTCGTATGCGTCTAATTATTAATGAAGTTGATGCAGTTAAGGTACCCCAAGAGATGCCTAAATTACCGGTAGCTCAGGCCATGTGGAAGCCACAACCGTCATTAGAAGAAGCTGCTATGGCATGGATTCTTGCCGGTGGAGCCCACCATACCGTATTTTCATTAGATGTAACGGCAGAAGAATTGCTTGATTTTGCGGAATTCTTAGATCTTGAAACGGTACTTATCAATAAGGATACGAATATGAAAACATTCCGTCAGGACTTGAAACTGAGTGACGTATTATGGAATTTGAAAGGATGATTGTATGTTAGAAGCGTTAAAGGCACAAGTATTTAAGGCAAACATGGAATTACCCAAACGTGGATTGGTTGTATTTACTTGGGGTAATGTTAGTGGAATTGACCGTGAGAAAAATCTCGTGGTCATTAAGCCCAGTGGTGTTGACTATGAATCCATGACACAAGAGGATATGGTTGTTGTTGACATGGAAGGTAACGTTGTTGAAGGCAACTATAAACCTTCCTCGGATACGGCGACACATCTAGAACTCTATAAAGCATTTTCAGATATTGGTGGAATTGTCCATACACATTCGTCGTGGGCAACAAGTTTTGCTCAAGCAGGCGTTGATCTTAACCCCCTTGGAACGACCCATGCAGATTATTTTTATGGAGCAGTGCCGTGTACAAGGGCAATGCGACCGGAAGAAATTGAAAAGGATTATGAAAAGGAAACCGGAACGGTAATTATTGAGACCTTTCATGAACGCAAGATTAAAGCGTTAGAGGTTCCGGCGGTTTTGGTTAAAGAACATGGCCCCTTTACATGGGGAAAAGATGCAGAGGAAGCTGTCTATCATGCAGTTGTTCTTGAAGAAGTCGCAAAGATGGCATTTGCAGCGTCTCTCATGAAGGAATATGGTGGTAAGTCCCATATGCAACAAGAATTGTTGGATAAGCATTTTTTGCGTAAGCATGGTAAGAATGCATATTATGGTCAAGAGGGCGGTCACTAAGAAGCAAAGACGATTCATATTGGAGGTTATTAAATTGTTATTTGAAATACATGATGTAGGATATAATTATAAAGCAAATTCATTATTTCGAATAGAACGGCCATTTGGTTCTGAAGATTATCTGTTTCTGTTCTTTTCAACAGAAGTAAAGATACGTATTCATGATGAATTAATCCATGTCAAACCGAATTCTTTTATATTATATGAACCTGGAGAACCACAGTTATATTATAACAATGACGGTGGATTCACGAATGATTATTTTCATTTCATGGGTAGGCATCTCAGTCATTATTTTCTTCGACTGGGCCTTGTTGTAAACACGCCATATGAAATGAAAGATTACAATTTCATCCGTTTCTTTGTCCGGAAAATTGAAAAGGAATTTATTCGTAAGGATTTATTTTGGGAAGAACGTATTAGTTCACAAATGGAGGACTTCTTTATCGGACTTGCACGGCTACATAAGTATAAACAAGATTATTCACTTGACCCTTACAAAACAACCATGATTGAAAAATTTAAAGCGGCACGCGAAGAAATATTTACAAACTTATCCATGGATTGGACCATTGATGAAATGGCAGACTTAGTATATCTCAGTCGATCAAGATTTTCAGTGCTTTATAAAGAGTTTTTCGGATGTAGTCCGAAGGAAGATTTGATACAAGCGCGGATGACACGTGCAAAATATTTGTTGGCGTCTTCGACAGGATCGGTTAAAGAGGTCGCTGAAAAAGTTGGCTATGATAATATTTACCATTTTAGTAAACAATTCAAGAAAATGAGCGGACATTCACCAAGAAAATATGTTGAACTGAGTAAAAACAGTAATATTGAAATTATGAGCCAAGCTGTTTTATAATTTCAAAAAATAGAGCCAATATTGGCTCTATTTTTATGTGCCGGTACATATAGAACAAAATGATAAATAGGAGAAAGGACTTCTTCATTGACGAAAAAATAGTAAAGTGATATACTTTGATTATATATAAAATATTTTAATAAAACCTATAATAGTTACGCGAGAATACTGACGAGCCAAAGGAGAATGGTATGAAGCATGCAAATTGTTTAGTCAACAAAAATTATCGAATTGCAGATATCGATGAGAGAGTGTACGGTTCCTTTATTGAGCATATGGGGAGAGCTGTTTACACGGGGATTTACGAGCCAGACCATGAGGAGGCAGACGAACAAGGCTTTCGTAAGGATGTTATTCAGGCAATAAATGAATTAAATGTACCGATTGTGAGATACCCAGGGGGAAACTTTTTATCAGGCTATGATTGGAAAGATGGTATCGGACCCAAAGAAGAACGTCCTGTTCGTTTAGACTACGCATGGTTTTCTATAGAAGATAATACCTTTGGTATTGATGAATTTGCAGACTGGTCTAAAAAAGCAAAGACAGAAGGCATGATTGCCGTCAACTTAGGAACTGGAACACCGGCAGAGGCAGGGCAACTCATTGAGTATTGTAATATTGAAAAAGGAACTCATTGGAGTGATTTGCGCCGTAAGAATGGGCATGAAGAACCTCATAACTTTAAAGTATGGTGTTTGGGTAATGAAATGGATGGACCATGGCAAACCTGTCAGTTAACAGCTGAAGATTATGGAAAAAAGGCAAAAGAAACTGCAAAAATATTAAAGTGGGTTGACCCGGATATTGAATTAGTTGCTTGTGGAAGTTCTAGCAAAGAAATGCCGACCTTCCCAGAATGGGATTTAACGGTTTTAGATCATACATATGAGTATGTTGATTTTATATCCTTGCATCGATATTATGAGTATAATGGTGATGTACAGAATTTTTTGGCGGCACATCATGATTTAAACGAATTTATTCAAACCATTCGTGCTGCAGCTGATTATGTAAAAGCGAAACATCGTGGAACAAAAGATATTTATCTAAGTTTAGATGAGTGGAATGTATGGTATAACTCTCAAATGGACACAAAGCGTTGGCAACATGCACCGGCAATTGCAGAGGATGTATATACCTTGTTAGATGCTTTGGTTGTTGGTGGATTACTATGCACGATTGTTAATAATGCCGACCGTGTACGTATGGCATGCCTAGCGCAATTAGTGAACGCGTTAGCCCCAATTCATACAGCGCCAAATGGAGAAGTACTTAAACATACAACCTATTATCCATTCCAACAAGTGAGTAATTACGGTCGTGGTGACGTCTATAAAAATCTTCTAGTATGTGATGATGTTGAAACAGAGCGTTTTGGTAAAATTCCGGAACTTCAGAGTTTGACAACATTTGATGTAGACAAAGGCGAACTGGCATTTTTCGTATTAAATACAAATCAAACAGAAGACATCATGTTAGATCTTGATCTAAAGGAATTTGGTCAATTAAAGATGATAGATCATGAAGTTCTTGTAGGAGACGATATGTTTGCGGTGAACTCCTTTGAAAATCCCCAGAATGTTGTTCCTAAAAAAGTAAATCTTGCAGAAACAAAGGGGACAGAGTTTGCGATTGAATTACCAAAATTATCATGGCATATGGTGCGTTTTAGCGTTCAATAAATAATAAGGAGTCGGATATGGAAGAAAGAGTAGTTGAACAATGGAGTAATCCCTTAATTGAACAAAGGGCTGATCCTTGGATGATGCTTCATCAGGATGGATATTATTATTTTACAGCAACCGTTCCGGAGTATAACCATATAGAACTCCGGCGGAGTAAAACAATTAATGGTTTATCTGTAGCAGAGACGAAAATTATTTGGAACGAACATGAAGATGGTCCTATAAAGCATCATATCTGGGCTCCGGAGATTCATTACATTAAAGGAAAGTGGTATATATACTTTGCGGCAGGACATGCGGAGGATGAATGGCGTATTCGAATGTATGTACTTGAATGTGAAGATGCAAACCCTCTTGAAGGAAAATGGGTTGAAAAAGGTCAGATTCAAACACCTTGGGATTCCTTTAGTTTGGATGCAACACCCTTTGAGTACAATAATAAGCTATATTTAATTTGGGCTCAAAGTGATCCGAAGATAAAAGGAAACTCAAATTTATATATCGATGAGATGTTAAATCCATGGACATTAAGTGGACAACAGGCCATGATTTCCACCCCGGAATATGATTGGGAACGCATTGGATTTAATGTCAATGAAGGTCCGGCTGTGTTAAAGGCAAATGGAAAAATCTATGTTACATATTCAGCGAGTAAGACAGATTATAATTACTGTATAGGCTTGCTAGAAATAGATGAAAAGAAAGACTTTCTTAAGGCTGAAAATTGGGTTAAGCATACAAAACCTGTATTTACGACCTATGCGCAAAACAGTCAATTTGGTCCCGGACACAATTCCTTTGTTCGGATTAAAGGGACTCAACAGATAGGGATAGTTTATCATGCAAGATCTTATCGCAACATAGATGGTGATCCCTTAAGTGACCCCAATCGTCATACCCGTGTTCAGCTTATAGATGTTCAAGAAAATGGTGTTGATTTTGGAGTTCCGGTAAAAAATGGGATCTATCAACAAAACTGATTTAAAAGGAATAGTAGGCAGGTGGAAAACCATCACGCCTACTATTTTCATGCGACAAAATAAGAAAGACGGATTTTGGCTTTCTGTAGAGGCTGATTTCTGTTATAATGAATAAGATAGTTTAAGTATACGAAACAAGGAGGATCCAATGAATAACTATATTTTAGCACTTAACTGTGGGAGTTCATCACTAAAGTTCACACTGTTTATGATCGTTGAACATAACAAATTAGAACATAACTTGAGTGGTATTGTAGAAGAGATTGGCAATGTAGAAAAGAGTCGACTAAAGTTTGAGATGAATGATGAGAAAACCATTAGAGATATGCGCCTATCTAATCACAGAGATGCATTAGAAGCAGTATTTAATGTGTTCGAAGAATTTAATATTCAGAAAAATGATATAAAAAGTATTGGTCATCGCGTTGTACATGGTGGAACAAAATACAATCAAAGCATTTTAATTGATCAGCAGGTGCTAAACACGATTGAAGAACTTATTCCTATTGCTCCATTACATAACCCTCCAAATCTTCTTGGAATTAAAGTAGCCATGGAGGTTATGGGTGATGTTCCCCAAGTCGCCATTTTTGATACGGCTTTTCATGGTACATTACCGGAGTATGCTTTTCGCTATGCCATTCCTGAGCAATGGTATAAAGAATTTGGCGTTCGAACATATGGATTCCATGGAACTTCCCACATGTATGTATCAAAGCGAGCAGCCAGTATTATTGGTAAACCCTACAATACCTTTAATGGAATTACGGCACATTTAGGTAATGGAAGTAGTCTTGCCAAGATTCAAAATGGTAAATCCGTGGATACCTCGATGGGATTCACTCCCCTTGAAGGTGTTATTATGGGAACCCGGTCCGGCGATATTGACCCGGCAATTATTTCTCATGTTGTCAATAACCTCATGGTCAAAGAGAGAATTCAACATGAAGAAGCCTTTGATATTGTCATGAATGCACTCAATAAAGAGAGTGGTTTAAAGGCTTTGGGGAAAACCAATATGATGCAAGATATACGAAAAAAAGCTGAAAATGGAGATGTCCGGGCTGAACTTGTCATATCAATCTATGCATATCGTATTGCTAAGTATATTGGTGCTTATTGGGCGACGTTAGACGGATGTGATACCTTGATTTTTACAGCAGGATTAGGTGAGAATGAAGGATATGTCAGAAAGAAAATCGCAAGTTTTCTTCCAAATATCGGTATTGAAATCGACGATGAGAAAAATGCCATACGTAAGGAAGAAATTCAAATCGGCCAGTCAAAGACCCATGGATTAAAGGTCATGGTTATACCGACGGACGAAGAAATTGTTATCGCATACGATGCTTTTTATTTAGGACATTTAGAAAAGAAACTTCCGGATAAATATCCGTTTGAATAGGAAAATATATAATGGACGCATTTATACTTACATTTAACGCCATTACACCTGTGTTTTTAATGATTTTGTTAGGATATGGGATGAAGTTAGTAAAATTAGTTTCAGAAGACTTTGTGACCGTTTCAATGAAGCTTGTTTTTAAAGTTTTCTTGCCGATTTTACTTTTTCAAAAAGTGGCACATATTGACTTGGCAACATCAATCACACTAGATGACCTATGGCTTATGGGATATTCAGTTGTTGCATTGTTATTAGCAGCAGGCCTGGCAAGTTTAGTTGGACATTACATTTTAAGACTAGGATATAATCATCGGGGATTCGTTCAAGGCGCATTTGTTCAAGGCGCCTTTAGAACCAACTATGCCATTATAAGTTATCCTATTTTATTAGGCATGTTTGGAGATGCTGTTATATTAAAGCTGGCCTTAGTCACGGTGATTTCAATACCAATCTTTAACATTATTTCTATTATTGCATTGACACCGGAAAAAAGTCATGATATAAAAACGTATATGGCTCTTTTAAAAAATATTATAAGTAATCCCTTAATTATCGGTATTGTATTAGGGTTTTTCTCTGCCTTGCTCAATGTGACTTATCCGCCTGTGGTAGAGGCTTTTATAACATCATCAGCAGCATTAGCAACACCTTTAGCACTGGTTTCACTAGGAATATTTTTCCGTTTTGACCATTTTCGAGAAACGCTTAGGTTAACACTTATTGCTACCGGAATCAAAAATCTATTGCTTCCATTGGTTTTTTCAACAATGGCCTATTGGATTGGATTAAGCCCCATGAATATTGTTATTATTACCATATTAGTAGGCGGGCCGACAGCGGTCAGCAGTTTTGCCATGAGTAAAGAGATGGATGGCGATGCGGTATTATCAGGGAATATTATTATTATGACGACCTTAGTATGTTCATTTACCTTGATGTTATTTTTAACATTTTGGGTAAGTGTCTTAGGTCTTGCCTAATTCAAATAGGAGCAGACGATGAAACTAAAAAAATATTATGATAAATTAAAAATAAAAGAAAAACTTACTATGGCACATCTTTTGATTGTGTTACTAGTAAGTTTTGTTAGTTTGATTTCATTTCAAGTATCTTTTAAGGTATATAATGAACTTCTATATCAATCATCCGCCCAGGTTTTACAATTATCAACCAATCAGATTGAAAGTGAGTTGCGTAAAATGGATTCGTACTCATACAATCTCTTATCGGATAAAAATGTGCAGCAAAAAATGATAGATATAAAATACGAATCGAACGCATTTCGTCAAAATAATCTTGTGGATGATTTGCTTGAACGGTTTTTAATCTATGTAGCCTCAGAACGAAATATTTCAACCATTTATTTTATTGACACAGAAGGAGTGCAATACTATGAAGGGATTAATCCGGTGTCGCTTCCTGAAGAGGTAAAGAACCAAACAATACAAGCAGCATTACAAGGAAATGGAAATAGTGTTATCCTGGATCAGTATGCAGAGCGAGGCTTTATCCTATTGGCAAGGCAATTTCGGTCAACAGCACAATTAAGTTTGGAAAATTTAGGTGTCGTGGTCCTTCGACTTGAATTGAATGAAGTAGGAAACGCATACATGTCAAATGTTGCAATGGAAGACTCCCATTTGTTTATTTTTTCTGAGCAAAACCTTGTCTACAAAGATCCATCATCTCAAGACATGGAATTAGAACTCGAAGATTTGGATCGTGAAGAAGGCTTCTCCATAAAAAGCTTAAACGGGAAAAAATATTTTTTATCCTATTCAACGTCAAATTATACCAACTGGACCTATGTGAATGTTATTGGATATAATGAAGCCTTTAATCAAGTTGAAAGAATGCGGATTTTGATTCTTCTTGTTTTTGTAGGCGTCTTTGTTATCGGAAGTATTATCAGTGTTTTATTGGCAAAAAGTATTACAAAGCCGATTATGGATTTGACAATGCGTATGAAACGCGTTGAAACGGGAGATTTTAGTGAAGTTAAAATCGATGAGGATATACAAAAAAGAGAAGATGAAATCGGTATGCTTCAAAAGGATTTTGAGTTGATGATTTCACGAATTAACACCCTGATTGATGAAAATTTTAAAAAACAAATTGTGATTAAAGACACAAATTTTAAAGCCCTTCAAGCACAAATTAATCCCCACTTTTTATATAATACATTGGAATCGATTAATTGGTTGGCCAAAGCTAATCATCAAGAAGAAATAGCAACCATGGTTAAAGCACTGGGAAAATTATTGCGAAATGCTGTTAATACGGATGAATTGATGATTAGTGTTCAAGAAGAACTGGAATTGTTGGATGCATATATCAGTATTCAAAAATATCGCTATGAAGAACGTTTGATTTACAGAAACCGTGTGGATCGGAGTTTCTATCCTATAGATATTCCCAAGCTGACATTGCAGCCTCTCGTTGAAAATGCCATTGTCCATTCGATGGAAAATATGTTAGAACCTTGTGAAATATCGATTTATGCACATAAACATGAAGGAACAATTATCTTATATGTTGAAGACAATGGATTGGGAATACATGAAGATACATTGAAGAAACTCCAGAATAATGAGCGTTTAGAGAGTCGAAAAGGAATGGGAATCGGTCTTCAAAATATTGATGATCGTCTTAAGATGACCTTTGGTTCGGAATATGGCTTGTTCATTACAAGTGAAATCGGTCAAGGCACACGTATAGAAATTCGAATACCTGAAGAAAGGAAAAAGGAGCATGTATAAGATTTTACTTGTTGATGACGAACGTATTATTAGAGAAAGTATTTCGAGTCTTATTGATTGGGAAACATATGGCTTTGAACTTATCGGAACAGCAAAACATGGGATTGAAGCCTATGATATCATTCTTCGTGAGCATCCTGATTTAGTTATTACGGACTTGAAAATGCCGGTTATGTCAGGAATTCAACTGATTGAAAAAGTGAAAATGAAATATCCGGAAATCGAATTTGCTATTCTTTCTGGGCACAGTGAGTTTAAACTAGCGAAAGAAACAATGAAGCATGGGGTTAAACATTATTTATTGAAGCCATGTGATGAAAAAGATTTGATACATATTTTAGAAGAAGTTCGTAGTCGCCTAAAATTAAAAGAAAAACGTGAGGATTTTATTAAAAAAAATAATGAAAAGCTCGAAAAAATTATTCCTCTTGTTAAAGAGCAATTTATACGAGATTTTATTATGAGTCGTCATTACAATCAAGACGAACTTGATTATTTTATGAACCTATTTAATGTTAAAAATAAACGGATTCGTGTCATAATACTTCAGCCTATGGGGGATTATAATTTTAATACGCTCTTTGCATTATTAAATATTGTAAAACGGCAAACCTTTCAAGAGTCTATTTATTTTAAGACGACGGTCAATAAAAGCGTCTTATTGATTGTTGAAAATTTAGAAGAAAAGCAAATAGAAGAATTCTTAAATGAAATTATGGAGAATTTTAAATACTTAGCAGACAAGGATTTAGTGACAACCTATACACGTGAAGGTGATTTTGATGAAGTGAGTGTCTTGTTCCAAAAGGCCCAAGATTATTTAAATTATGCCTTTTATCTAGGGAATAGTTGTATTATTTCATATAAAGATATCGAAAAAGGGATGCAAGTCAATGAGGTTGATAGTATTGATCTTCAAGAAATTGTAACAACAGTAAAATCAGGGAATTCAGAGTTGTTTAATCAAAAGATTACGGAATATTTTGATCATCTGTCAAAGATGCGTTTTGACATTAGTACCTTTAAATTTTACTGTATTGAATTAGCCTCAGCTATATTGCGACAATGTCAAACCGATAAGGCCAATGCATATATTCAAAAATTATTGGAAATTCAACTCTATGATAGCTTTGAACAAACAAAAGAGGAAATCATCAAAATAGGCAATGAAGTGGTTGCCATGAATTATTCGGGAATTATTCATCGGCATAATGAAATCGTAGAGAATATGTTACGTATTATTGATGAACATATTGATCAAGAAGAATTATCCTTGAAATGGATTGCAAATGAACTTTTATATATGAATAGTGGCTATTTATCAAAGTTGTTCTCGAAAGAGATGGATGAAAACTTTTCCCAATACTTAATGCGCCGACGGATGGAAAAGGCCAAAGAAGTTATTGAGCAATCAGCATCAGCAAAGGTTTATGAAATTGCATCCAAGGTCGGAATGGGGAATAATCCACAATATTTTAGTCAATTATTTAAACGTCATACCGGTATGACGCCATCAGAGTATAAAAATCAAACGATGATTTAGATGTAATAACGCTTTTTTATACAAAAGACATAAAATTAAACAAAAAAATCAAAAAATGCATTAAAAAAGTAAGGAGAGTACTTTTTTTAAACAAAACTGAACATGATATTCGATTGTGATTAAAGCTGTTTCTGTGTAAACTAATAGAGTAATAAGAAACAGAATAATAAATTATATCAGGAGGTAGTTATAATGAAAAAAGTATTGTCAATGTTACTGGTACTTATGATGGTAACAGCATTATTTGCAGGTTGTGGTAAAGAAGAAAAGAACACCGCAGGTAATGAAACAAACGCAGGGTCAGAAGATGCTTCAACAGATTCAGGTAGTACTGAATCAACAGATTCAGGAAGTTCTGCTGATGAAATTGTACTTCGTGTAGCATGGTGGGGAAACCAAGTTCGTGATGCGAGAACAGAAGAAGCATTAGCTTTATACACAGAAATGTATCCAAATGTTACTTTTGAATTAGAACCTATAGGTTGGGCTGGATATTGGGACAAACTAGCAACACAAACAGCAGGTGGATCATTACCTGATATAATTCAACAAGACTATGCGTTTATCGGTCAATATATTGATAAAGGTGTCTTAGCAGACCTAAGTCCTTATGTAGAGTCCGGTGTATTAAATCTTGATGATGTGGCTCCTGCTAACTTAGAAGGTGGAAGTGCTGACGGTGGATTATATGGTGTTCCACTTGGAATGAATGCATTATCATATGTATATAACAAGTCTTTAATGGATCAAATGGGATATGGTTCAGTGGATCCTGATTGGACATGGAATGACTTTGAGACATTGATTAGCGATGCATATAATGAACATGGAATCCGTTCGGATGCACCTTTATGGGATGACCCAAAATTCTTCTTAGAAAATTTGTTGCGCCAAAATGGTAAAAATATTTATAATGAAGACGGAAATGGTCTAGGATTTGAAACAACAGATGAACTTGTAAGAATGTTTACAATTTTAGCAGATAATACACAAGCAGGCGTATTCCCAGATCCACAAGAAATCGCTCAAAAAACAACATTGGAAGAATCCTTGTTTGTAAACAATGAAACTCTTGGTGGATTTATCTGGAGTAACTTCTTCGTAGCTTATGCAGATCTTATGGATTCTGAATTAGAATTGACAGTAATGCCAAATGATGAAGATGGTAATTCAGGCCTTTACTTAAAGCCTTCACAATTCTTCTCAGTTACTGAGTCATCAGAACATAAAGAAGAAGCAGCTAGAGTTATTGATTTCTTTACCAACTCTGTTGAAGCAAATGAAGTTTTGCTTGCTGAACGTGGTGTTCCGATTGCAGCCGCAGTTCGTGAAGGAATCAAAGATAGTGTAAGTACAGAAGTCGCAGCAACATTTGACTATATTGCATTAGCTGAAAATTATGCAACACCTATTTCGGCTCCAGAACCAGCAGGTGCAGCAGAAGTTACAAAAGCACTTAAGTCCATCTATGAAGAAGTGGCTTATGGTGTGACAACACCTGAAGAGGGTGCAGAACGATTTATACAAGAAGCAAATGCTGTTTTATCAGCAAACTAATATAGCTTGTTAGTCATTAACTCATGTGAATTGGCCGGTTATCCTTCTAAAGGGTAACCGGCAAAAATTAGGAGATGTATATGGATAAAAAAGTTCAAAACCCAAATTTTCGAGAACGGTTCTCAACATTTATGGACAAGGATAATACAGTAGGATATGTTTTTATCTTACCATGGTTGATTGGTTTCTTTGCATTTACCTTTATTCCGGTTGTTGCTTCTCTCGTACTTTCATTTACCAAATATGATTTACTATCTCCGCCTACATTCATTGGACTTAAAAATTATATTACAATGTTTACCGGGGATGCATTATTTGTTAAATCAGTAAAGATAACTTTCTTATTTGTTGCGGTTTCAGTACCGTTACGATTGATTTTTGCCTTAATGTTGGCAATGGTCTTTAATAAACCTACGAGGTTAACCGGCTTTTACCGAGCTGTTTACTATATACCTTCAATTGTTGGAGGAAGTGTTGCTATAGCCGTTATGTGGAGTCGTATATTTGATTCTGAAGGTGCCATTAATAGTATTATGATCAGTTTAGGCATTATAAACGAGCCAATATACTGGCTAGGGAATCCCAATACAACGATGATTGTATTAGTGCTTCTATATGTATGGCAATTTGGTTCTGCTATGCTTATTTTCTTAGCAGGATTAAAACAGATTCCCATGAGTTTATATGAATCGGCTAAAATAGACGGAGCCAATAAATTACAACAATTTTTCAGAATAACAATACCAATGTTAACACCGATTATTTTGTTTAATTTAATTATGCAAGTAATTAACGGTTTTATGATGTTTACGCAAGCCTTTGTCTTAACCAATGGAACAGGTGGACCTTTAAATAGCTTGTTAGTATATTCAATGTATATGTATAGGAAAACATTTGAATTCTATCAAATGGGATACGGTTCAGCTATGGCATGGTTTATGTTGATTGTGGTAAGTATCATGACAGGCATTATCTTCAAGACATCAAATCAATGGGTATTCTATGAGGCAAAGGAGGACTAGTATGAAACGTAAACAGCAAATAGGACGATTAATATATCATATCATCATAATGGGCTTTGCGTACGTTATGATTTATCCAATCCTTTGGATGTTCTTTGCTTCATTTAAAGATAACATGGAGATTTTTGCAGATGCAAGTCGACTATGGCCACAAAACTTTGATTTTGGAAACTACGCACGTGGGTGGGCCGGATTTAGTGGATATACCTTCGGAACCTTTTTCAAGAATTCGGCAGTTATTTCCGTTATTTCAACGCTAGCAACTGTGCTTTCATCAGCAATCATCGCGTATGGATTTGCACGCGTGAAGTTTAAGTTTCAAAAATTTTGGTTTGCTATTATGATTTCGACCATGATGCTACCGATTCAGATTATCATGGTACCCCAATTTATAATCTTCCATAAGTTAAAACTTGTGGGAACCATATTACCGGTTGTATTGCCACACTTTTTCGGAGTTCCATTTTTCATTTTCTTAATGATGCAGTTTATACAAGGGGTTCCAAGAGATTTGGATGAAGCAGCAAAAATAGACGGATGTAGTAAGTATGCAATCTTTTACAAGATTATACTACCATTAATGAAACCTGCACTTGTTACAGCAACCATCTTCCAATTTTACTGGAAATGGGACGACTTCTTAGGTCCATTACTTTACTTAAACAAACCTCAACAATATACAGCAACTCTAGCATTACGACTCTTTGCTGACCCGGGTAGCACCGTTCCATGGGGAGAGATGCTCTCAATGGCAACCCTATCCATCGTTCCAATCGTATTGATTTTCTTAATGTTCCAGAAGTATCTCGTAGAAGGTATTTCAACATCAGGATTAAAAGGCTAGAATTAAGCATAAAATAATAGTATGTTTGTCATGATCAATCGCTCTTAGGTACAAAGTCCTGCGTCGCCCGTCAGACCATCCTTGGTCTGAAAGTGCGAAGCGCCACATCCTTGTGGCGCAAGCTTTCGGACTTATACCTAAACGCTCGGTCATGATGAAGATACTATTTTTTTGCGTAATAACGCCCTAATTTGGAACAGGTCGCAAGCAAGGATACAATGCCCATGAATCTATATATACCTGCTTTTCTATGTGCGCTTTTCGTATACGGACTTATACCTAAACGCTCGGTCATGATAAAGATACTATTTTTTTGCGTAATAACTCCCTATGCTATTAAGATACGGTGGATATGTTTGTGGAAGAGTCGCCAAGCGGGTCTTTAGAAATTTTGGAACGCAGTTTAGATGGACTTCACTGAAAACGAAAAAGATAGCAAGTTAAGGATTCAATTGTTTGAACGCAGTGAGTTTTGAATCCGCTTGCTATCTTTTTATAGTTTTCAGAGTTAGTCCATCTTAAGGCAGTTCCTCATTGAAAAAGGCCCGCTTGGCGACTTAGCTACTTCAGATTCTCAGGATTTAAGCAATCAAGTTCAGGGAGTACGAAACGGCCGTTTTCACGAATAAGGACATCATCAAAGTAGATTTTTCCGCCACCAAACTCCGGTGTTTGAATGCATACAAGATCCCAGTGAATTGCAGAACGGTTTGTGTTATCTGCATCTTCATAAGCGTTGCCGGGGGTGAAATGGAAGCTTCCCATAATTTTTTCATCAAAGAGTGTATCTTTCATTGGTTTTAAAATATATGGATTAATTCCAATGGCAAATTCGCCGACGTATCTTGCGCCCTCATCGGTATCGAAAACTTCGTTAATACGTTCATTATCATTTGAAGTCGCTTCGATAATTTTACCATCTTTGAAGGTAAGTTGAATATTTTCATACGTGAATCCTTGATATACCGCCGGTGTATTATATTGAAGGGTTCCGTTGATGGAATCTTTTACTGGCGCTGTGTAGATCTCGCCATCCGGAATATTCATTTCGCCTGCGCATTTTATGACAGGAATGTCTTTTATTGAGAAGGTTAAATCCGTTCCGGGACCAACGATATGTACTTGATCTGTTTTTTCCATGAGTGCTTTTAGTGGATTCATGGCTTCATCCATTTTGCTATAGTCAAGATTACATACATTAAAATAAAAATCTTCAAATGCAGAGGTACTTGTATTACTTAATTGTGCCATCGATGGTGTTGGATATCTTAATACAACCCAACGTGTATGAGGTACACGTATTTCACTATGTACTTTTTGCTGGAGTAATTTTTGATATTTGGACATTTGTGTGGACGGAACATCAGATAATTCGCTGACATTTTCACTGCCACGCACACCGATGTAACAATCCATCGCTTTCATGCGGTCCATTTCCCATTGTGCCCGCAGTGTAAAGTATTCATCAGGTGCTTCAATAATTTGTTCACGAAGTAAACGCATATCTGTGGATTGAATAAATGGGATCCCGCCAACATTAAATACTTCCTTAACAAGTGCTCTTGCGAGTTCTTTTGTATCTTTATCCATATGCTCGATTAATACTTTTTCGCCTTTTTGTACTTTCAACGAATATTGTATGAGATTTTGAGCTAATTTTTGTACTCTTTGATCCATAGTTTCACCTTTCCTTCATCTTTAATATATGATATTATTGATTCTATATAGATGATTTTTATATTTGATGGTCATCTAATATACTGCTAGTATTATATCATAAAATACATAGGATTTAAACACTATATGAAAAGGAAGGTATATTATGAAAGCAACATTGATTAAAGATTTGTACAAGGATTATTCCAAGTTTTTGGACAAAGAGATTACGGTATCCGGTTGGGTACGAAGCGTTCGGGCATCGAGTAAATTCGGCTTTATTGTCATTAATGACGGAACTTATTTTAACACCTTACAAATTGTTATGGATGAAGCACTCGAAGGATATAAAGAACATGCTAAATTAAATGTAGGTTCAGCAATTATTGTTAAAGGAACTCTTGTGGCAACACCGGAAGCCAAGCAAGATTTTGAACTTCAGGCATCTGAAATTCAAGTCGAAGGACATTCACAACCGGATTATCCATTACAAAAAAAGCGTCATACATTTGAATATTTACGAACGATTGAACATTTGCGTCCGCGAACAAATACATTTGCAGCTGTTTTCCGTGTGCGTTCATTAACTGCTTTTGCCATTCATCAATTTTTTAATGAGCGTGGATTTGTCTATGTACATACTCCAATTGTGACGGCGAGTGACTGTGAAGGAGCCGGTGAAATGTTTAGAGTATCGACCATGAATCCTTCAAATATACCTATGGCAGAAGGTGCTGTTGATTATAGTCAAGATTTTTTTGGAAAAGAAGCGAGTCTTACGGTTAGTGGGCAACTCAATGTTGAAACCTATGCGATGGCATTTAGAAATGTATATACGTTTGGTCCAACATTCCGTGCGGAAAATTCAAATACACCGCGACATGCTGCGGAATTTTGGATGATTGAACCTGAGATGGCGTTTGCGGACTTAATTGATGATATGGATGTTGCAGAAGATATGATTAAGTATATTATTCGATATGTGCAAGAACATGCACCGGAAGAGATGAACTTCTTCAGTCAATTTATTGACAAAGGATTAAATGAACGATTGAGTAATGTAATGAATAACCGCTTTGAGCGAATTACATATACGGATGCGGTGGAGCTGCTTAAAAAGAATAATTCCAACTTTGAATATCCGGTTGAATGGGGAAGTGACCTCCAAACAGAGCATGAGCGTTATTTGACAGAAGTGATTTATAAAAAACCTGTTTTTGTTACCGATTATCCAAAAGATATTAAGGCCTTCTATATGAAACTCAATGATGATGGAAAAACAGTTGCAGCAATGGATTTACTCGTCCCTGGAGTCGGAGAGATTATCGGTGGAAGTCAGCGTGAAGACGATTTAGAACTTATGAAAAAGCGTATGGCTGAAATGGGATTAAATGAAGAAGATTATTGGTGGTACTTAGATCTTCGCAAATACGGTGGTACAAGACATGCTGGGTTTGGTTTAGGCTTTGAGCGTATGATTATGTATATGACGGGAATGACCAACATTCGTGATGTAATATCCTTCCCTAGGACTGTAAATAATTGTCATATCTAATGGATGAATTATTTCTGATATTTGTTTTATTTTCCTTTTTAGGTTGGTCTATTGAAGTTATCTATGCCTACTACAAGCATCATAAATTCGTAAATCGTGGCTTTTTGGCAGGGCCATTTTGTCCGATTTACGGAATAGGTGTGGTTTTACTTTATGTTACAATTCATACTATTTTAAATCAAAGCTCATTACGTAACCCTGGATTAATTATTGGAACCTTTATCCTTTCAGCACTCATTACGACACTTATTGAATGGGTCGTCGGCTCCTTGTTGTTTTATTTTTTTAAAACAAGATGGTGGGATTATTCTCACCAAAAGTTTAATTTAAAAGGATACATCTGTTTGAAATTCTCCATTTATTGGGGGATTATAGGTACTCTTGTCATATATAGTGTGTTACCGCTCAGTTTTTTCATGATTAGAAAGTTATCAGAACCCTTTATGGAAGCTATGATTACTCTATTTTTGATATATTTTGTCATTGATGGTAGTTTGACGATGCGGACCCTTGTTGACTTTAGACGATTACTTTTTGAGTTAGAAAATGAAGCAAAAAATATGCGACAATCGCAGGTAAAACTTATTAATGAAATGCGGGATTCCTTTGAGTTGTTCAAAAAATATATCGAAAAACTAGATGCCCTACAAAGCTATTATAGCTTTGAAATCAAAGAGATTATTAATGATTTAATTGATCATGATAAGATTATTAGTGTTCGAACGAAGTTCAACATGTTAAATAACCAAAATAATTATGAACAACTTGTAAAAAAAATACGATATTCACGATTGTTTAAAGCCTTCCCGGACATGACATCAAGACGGTTTTCTGAACTTTTAAAAGACTTGCGAAGGCGCTAAAGGAATGTATAAATGAATCAAAAAGTAGTAGAGGAAATCAAAGAGATTATTCGACGCGAAGATATTTTACGTCATATTCAAAAGATGGATGCATATTATCATCATGGGAAAGTTACGACCATGTGGCATTGCATTGCAGTGACCTATTTTAGTTTGAAAATTGCATCATTGTTAAAACTCAAAATTCAAAAAAAAAGCATGGTTATCGGAGCCTTGTTTCATGACTATTATTTGTATGATTGGCATGTACGCGAGAAGTATCATCAGTTTCATGGATTTAAACATGCAAGGTTTGCATTAAAAAATTCAAAAAAAATCTATCCGATAAATTCGATTGAAAAAGATATCATTCTTAATCATATGTTTCCGTTGACCTATACTCCGCCAAGATATAAAGAAAGTATTCTGGTTAGTGCAGTGGATAAGGGATGTTCAATTAGTGAAACACTATTTAAAACGACATATCAAGAATTGAAACAGGCTTTTGATACGTTGAAATTAAAGTAATTAGGAGGCATTTATGGCAAAAGCAGTTAGGTTATCAGATATTGCAAAACGAGTTGGCGTTAGTACGGTAACTGTTTCAAAAGCTTTATCAGATCAAAGTGGGGTTAGTGAAGAAAAGAGAGAGGATATTAAAGCTGTTGCAAAAAAGATGGGTTATGTACGTTCGCGGGCCTCTAAAGGTTCGCAAAACACAGGCAATATTGGTGTGTTAATCCCTAATCACTTTTTAGCCGAGGGACATTCTTTTTATTGGGCAATGTATCAGCAACTTGTAGAGAGTATGACTCAGTTGGGGTATTATGCAATCTTAGAAATACTTAACCATGAAGAGGAAGAAAATTTACAGTTACCTAAAATGGTTTTAGATCAAAAAATAGAAGGTCTTATTATCATGGGCCAAGTAAGCGAAGCCTATGGCGAGTATATGAGTCAAAATAATGATGTACCCATGATGCTTTTGGATGCCTATAATGATGTGCAGCAGTTAGATGCTGTAATATCAGACGGGTTCTATGGAATGTATGCTTTGACAAATTATCTAATAAGTCAAGGTCATAAAAAAATTGGCTTTTTAGGTACAATTCTTGCAACTAGCAGTATTACTGATCGTTATCTGGGATATATGAAAGCTATGATGGAACACCATCTTGATATTAATGAGGTATGGATTATTCCGGACCGGGACTTAACCTACGGAAATAGTATTGACATCGAATTACCGAATACTTTGCCAACTGCTTTTGCTTGTAACTGTGATGCAGTTGCCAATATGCTCATAAAAAAGATTGAAGAAAAAAATCTATCGGTACCTCAAGATATATCGGTTGTGGGATTTGATAATTATCTCTATCCGACAATAACTTATCGTGACATAACAACATACGAAGTCAATATGGAGCGTATGGCAACAACTTGCGTGAATACCTTGATGGAAAAAATCCAAAAAAGACCTTTTGTAAAAGGGATTCAAATCGTGACAGGTGAGATGGTTTTAAAGGAAAGCGTCCGAAATATATCCATGCTGTAGACAACAGAAAGGGAATTAGATGAAGTATATTGTTAAGGCGAATGAAAAAATACAAAAGGTAATTGATCAAGCAAATGAAGGGGATACAATTTTAATCGGACCCGGCGTCTATGAGGAAAAACTGGTTATATCAAAGCATGGGCTACATTTAGTCGGTAGCACAGATGGAGAGGTTAAAATTACTTATAATGATTATGCACTAAAAGATCATGAAGATGGGAGACGATTTGGGACATTTCGCTCATATACATGTCTCGTTGAAGGTGATAATATAGTTTTAGAAAACATATGTATTGAGAATAGTTCGGGAGATAGTCGTAGTGTCGGACAGGCGATTGCTTTGTATTTGGATGGACACCATATTCAAGTGAAAAATTGCAAGTTATATGGATATCAAGACACTTTGTTTTTAGCTCCATTACCCATCGCACCGCGCATTCCCGGATCATTTGTAGGTCCAAGTGAACATAAGGTGTATCGACGATTGGAATCTTATTTTGAAAATTGCTATATTGAAGGTGATGTTGATTTCATCTTTGGTGGAGGACAAGCTCTTTTTAATAGATGTGTTATTCAGTCAAAAAACCGTAATGAAAAAGTCAACGGATATGTAAGTGCACCTTCAACCTATGAAGGAGAAGACTACGGTTTTGTGTTTTATGCCTGTAATTTTGTAGCTGAAGAAGAAACTGCAGCAGCAAGTGTGTATCTAGGAAGACCATGGCGTGAATTTGCTCAGGTCATGCTTATAAACTGTACTATCGGTGAACATATTTATCCTGAAGGATGGGACGATTGGAACAATGAAGAAAATCGTAAAACAACACGATTTTCAGAATATGGTTGTAAGTATTCAAATAAAGAGGCAATACAGATGCGAGCGTATCATGAACCTTTTATTCACGTTCAGTATCAAGAAGTATCCATAGGATTCCTTAGTCAGTGGCATCAAGCGTGTTTGAATAATTAAGTAAATGTAACATATAGGAGGCATTATGACAGATATCATAAAAAGACGTTTCTTTTTCGTCGTCATTGGAATTTTAACAATTATATTGGTCTTATGCTTATCCTTTTGGGGATATATGCAGGTGAATTTATTTGAACCTGAAGATTATAGTATAAAGGAAAAACCAATAGAGAACTATTTAAGTTCTCTAGAATCAGGTTTTATTCATCGAACTCAGGATAATTTATTTACTGGGTTTATTCCTATGTCTGTCATTAATAATGAACTAAGTTATCGAATTGAAGAAGCAACACAATCTATGAATATTATAACAGAAGGTGTGATTGTTAATGCTGATCAAAAATGGATTAAAATAAATTACAGAAAACATATAACCATTCCAGTATATCATGATATGATTATTTATAAAAAAGAGGAAGGCCTATCGGTTGAACTTGTTCCTATCGCCTTTGGAAAAAAGCAAACAAAGCTTCCGACCATCATAAGTCAATGGATTTTTGACGCACTCATTGTTAAACCAATAAAAGTACAATTAAATTATGCTGCATATAAGCCTGGTGATTATTTTGAGTATACGTCAAGTAATCTTACAAATGAAGGTCTTTTTTTGAATTATGAATTATATATAGACGATATGGAAATGGTGCTTGAAAATATAAATACTTCTGCAAATGATGGTCTTGTGAATATTTATGAAGCGGGAACAGAGTATCAACAAGAAGCTTTGCGTTTCCTTCGCGAATATCATGTATTTCCGGAAAATATAATGGGATTGATATATGAAGATTATCATTTAGATGCGCAGGTTATCACCAGTCTGTTAATTTTAGCAGATCTGGAATTGTTTGATAGTATTATAGAACGTTATCCAATGCTTAGTCAGCGCATTAATCGAGAGGATATTTTAGATCAAAGAGCAGAGTTACTAAATCAAGCCACAATAAAATATGGACGAAATGTTTTGAAAAAATTTGAGCAGATGGAAGCTGTTGGAAATATTGTTTCCCATTATGGATATTTTTTTGATTTAGACCGGATGGAACCGGTAACAATTGAACTCATCGTCGACTTGAATCAGTTGAAGATACCATATGATGATTTCAAACAAATGCGATTAATTATGATAGAAAATGAACCCTATGTATTATATGATACAGATGAAGAACGCTATTTATTAATTAATGAAAGATCCTACTCATTGATCTCTGAGGAAGAGTATAAAAATAATTATTTTTATGAAAGGCCTTCAAAAGGAGACTATACAAATGATCCAAAAACTTATGATGCGATTTACGGGACAATTGAAGATGCTCTTGGTGAAGAAATATTTATTCGATATATGAAAGATGATGGTGTTGATGCCTTTGTTGTATATTCATCAAGATTAAATGACCAGGATTTTACGGTAGCTCTCTTGAAAAATGAAGGAAATGGATATAAATTGATTGGAAATGGATTGACGTCAATAAAAGAGATTAACCGAGAATATCCTGACTTTAATCTCAATCTTATTACACGAAGAATTGAAACAACAAAGGTTAAGATATTAAATTCGACGACCCGACATGCAATAAAAGAAGGGCTTGTTGAATATGGTTATATTGATGAAGATGAGATTATTCCCTATGTTTCCTATGACGGTAATTATATTGCAGTTATGACAGGAACGGGAGAACAATATATTTACACGATTTATCGTGATACTTTTTTAGATCGTGTTTACACGCTAGATGATGCCTTTGAAATTTTTGATGATATTAACCCTTTATTGCTTATTCAAGAAAGACCGGTTGGCTAACCGGTCTTTTACCTATATATCATAGACATTAATGTAAATATTGTTCAATTGTAAAGACGCTTTTATCCCCTCGATAGCGAGAAATAGTATATTCAATAGGGGAATCAAATTGATTATAGCCAATGTAGTGAAATAATTGGATTGCTGTGTTTTTAGTTATTTCTAATAATTCGCAGTCCTCTTTTGTCGGAATGGCGGCCTCAACATTACGGATAACTTTATTTATTTTCGTGTTGATGTTTTTAGATAAAATTTTGTATAAAGATTGTGTCTCCATATCATAATCAAGTACATTTTTACACGAAATATAGGGTAAATATGTATTGGCAATGACAATGGGCTCATGATCAGCATAGCGTAATCGCTTAAGTGAGATAACATCACTTGATGCAGAGATATTCAAGGCAACAGCAACCTCGGTCGGAGCTTTTATGACCTCAAATTCTAAAACCTTTGAGCTGGGAGTATAGCCTTTGCGTTCCATTTCTAATTTAAAACTTTCAATACGTTTAATAAAATCTTGATTGATCTTATCTTGGGCAACGAATGTCCCCCGACCTTTAACGCGATAAAATTTGTTTTCATTGACGAGTTCAGTTAAGGCTTGTCGTACAGTGGTCCTGCTGATATCAAACAATTCACACAGTTCAAATTCTGTTGGAATCATGTCGCCGGGATTTAGTAATTTCTTTTTCATCATTTCAATAAGAATATTTTTGAACTGAAAGTATAATGGAATCGGAATCGATTTATCGATTGAATATTCGTTAAATAATTCTTTGGTCGTCATGGTTTTTCCCCGTTTCTAAAATAGTGTATTCAATATAATGATAGAATTACATATATTAAGATTGTATTATGTGTACTACATATTATTTTACACATATTATCAAAAAAAACAAGTATTTCATTGATATCAATTAGAAAGAATATGGTATACTAGAGTAGAAAACACATATAAATGATATTTCATTAGAAATTTCCAGGAGGTTATGGTGTGAAAAAAAGAATTGGATTATTAACAAGTGGTGGAGATTGTCCGGGCTTAAATGCAACCATTCGGGGTGTTGCCAAGGCAGCATATGGTATGATGGATTGTGAAATTGTTGGAATCATGGATGGATTCAAAGGATTAATAGAAAATACGTCTATTGAGATGGAGCCAAAAGATTTCTCGGGAATATTAACCCGTGGAGGAACTATTTTAGGAACTGCCAGAACACCCTTTAAAAAAATGCGGAAAATAGAAGATGATGGCGTTGATAAAGTAAAACAAATGCTAGAGAATTATAAAGAACTTGGGTTAGACTGTTTAGTCTGTTTAGGCGGTGCCGGAACACATAAAAATGCCAATCTTTTGCGCGAAGAAGGTTTAAACGTTATTGGATTACCCAAAACGATTGATAACGATATTTACGGAACGGATGTGACCTTTGGATTCCACAGTGCTGTTGATATTGCAACAGAAGTCATTGACCGAATTCATACAACGGCAGATTCTCATGACCGTGTCATGTTAATTGAACTGATGGGCAACAAAGCGGGTTGGTTAACACTTCATGCCGGAGTTGCCGGTGGTGCGGATGTTATCTTAATTCCTGAGATGCCATATGATCCGGACATAGTTATTGAAGCGCTCAAAAAGCGGCAAAAAAAAGGAAAGAATTTTTCGATTATTGCAATCGCAGAAGGTGCGATGACAAAAAAAGAAGCTGAAATGGACAAGAAAGAATTTAAAGATCATCGTAAATCAATGAAATACCCAACGGTATCTTACCGTTTAGCCGAATATATTGAATCAAAAACCGATATAGAGACGCGAGTGACCGTTCCGGGACATCAACAACGTGGTGGGTCCCCATCACCATTTGATCGTGTCTTAGCTACACAATTAGGTGCATATGCGGCCAAACTCATTAGTGAAGAGCAATACGGCATGACCGTATCTATTGAAAATAACGATATACGTGCAACGCCATTAGCTGAAGTTGCGGGACTATTAAAACTTGTTCCCGAAGATCACAATTTAATTATGACAGGTAAATTAATTGGTATTAATTTTGGAGATGAGATTTAAAGCTATGAAGTTCGTCCATATTGCAGATTTACATATTGGTCAAAGCTTTCAAAGCGCTTCTTTTGGAGGTCGATTTGGCTCAATGAAGCGTCAAGCAATCAAAGAAAATTTAAGAAAGGTTATTGAATTTTGTAATGAAAAGGATATTGATTTTCTTCTCATGGCCGGCGATTGTATTGAAGCAGACTATATCCAAGTGAATGATTTGTTTGATTTAAAATATTTGTTTGAACAACTTATCAAAACCCGTGTCATAATGATTGCAGGAAACCATGATCCTGCAATCATTATGCGTAGCAAGGTTAGAATGCTTCAATGGCCGAAACATGTGTATATGGTTGATAACGACTATGAATATATTGAGTTTTTGGATGAAAACATCGGATTTTTCTGTTCATCATGGCAAAATAAAAATGAAGTGAACTTCGATTATGAGCTTCTTGATAAAACACTGGAGGATGCAAAAGTTTCTCAAGTTATCGGAATCATACACGGTGATGTCTATTCAGATCATGGATATATGTGTCTGGATAAAAAACGTTTATTGAATTCAAAGTTGAGTTATATCGCTTTAGGTCACATCCACAAAGCAGATTTATTCAATGGAAAAATGGCTTACCCCGGTAGCTTGGAACCACTTGATTTTAGTGAGACGGGTAATCATGGATTTATTGCCGGTTCACTTGATGCGCCAGATTTATGTATAGAACATATTCAGCAAATGATACATCCAATGAAAGTACATAAGTTCGATGTATCACCGTTTACATCGGGTATGGAGATACTCGATGCTATCAAGCTTGAACTCGAAGACTTTGAGGTTAATGATATGCTACGATTGATATTAATCGGTGAGATGGATTTGACCTTAAATCTTTTAGAGGGTTTAATCCATGGTGATTGGAGCTCGGTAGCAAAACCTACTATTAGTTATTTAGAAGTGGTTGATCAAACAAAACGAGCCCTAGATATCGACCAAATATATGAAGAACATAAAGAAGACATTATAGGCTACTTCATACAATCCTTACAGGACAAGGGACTCAGTGACAAGGCGCATCAAGAAGCGCTTGATTTAGGGGTTAAAATGTTATTGAATGAGGTCAAGTAGGAGAGACAATGAGAATAAATGAACTGGAATTAAATCATTTTGGAAAGTTTCATGGCAAAAAAGTTACCTTTGATGCCCATGTCAATCTTGTTTATGGTTTAAATGAATCAGGAAAAACAACGCTATGGTATTTTATTTTAGGCATGTTTTTCGGATTTTTTAAACCATATATTAAGACGAGGCGATATTTAGATATCCATGCCAAGTACCAACCTTGGGAATCGTCTCAGTACTGTGGAAGTATGGTATTAACTGATGAGGAAATGGGACGAACGGTACGGATCTATCGTAATTTTCGGCAAGGCGAGGAAGAAGTTACGGTACATGACGAACAAACAGGAGAAGAGATAACCGGACTTTACGATATGCATCCTGTTTTTCGATTGCCGGATATAGCAAAAAAGCATTTAAACATATCTTATTTCGGATATATTAATATGGGCGCAATATCTCAATTAGGCCATGAAACCGATGAAAATTTAATTGTGGAACTTAAGGAAGCTGTTGTCAATGCTTTATCGAGTAAAACGCTGAATGTTTCCATGCATAAAATCCAACAAGAATTAAAAACAAAAAAGGAACGCATCGGGTCAAAGAAAAAAACATCATCAATATATGCAAAAATGCTGGACCATCTTGATGATTTATATAAACAACGACAAAGGGTTTTGGAAGAAGAAAAAAATCTGTTTGACCTTATTGCGTATCAGATAAAATTAGATGTAGATTTAGAAAACGTTCGGGAGCAATTAAGGCATATTCAGCTTTATGAAGAGTATACAATGAAATGCCATCAACGTGACCGGTTGCATTACATCGAAGATTTAGGGGAAAAACAAAAAGGTATTGAAGACACAATTATAGGCATACGTCGGAATACAGAATATGATCTTGAAGATGTCTATGGGGCAAAAGAAAAATACAAAGAAAAAGTGCTTATTGAAAATGAACTAGATGCGTTAGAACAAGAACAGCGTAGAAAACAATCGGATGATGATCGTATACAAGGAGAAATCAAAGAAACTGAAAATCAAAAAAGGTTTTTTGAAAAGAAAAAAAAGAAATGGGTTAAAAATCTTTTGGGAGCCTTCACCGGATTAACAATCTTTGCTTTCTTTTTAGGGATGAGTCAACAACAATGGGGGATAACCACTGCTTTGGGAGGCCTATTTGTTTTTGAATGTTTGATTAGTATGCTATGGCATAGGCGAACAAAACAAAATCATCAAGAATGGATTCGTATCGAAGAAAAAGCTCAATGGCTTTATGAAAAACTTACGGATAATCAAGAAGCAATTACTCAAATCATTGCATTAAAACGTCAAAAGCATCAACACGTCGTTGATCTGAACGAATATTTAATGCCAATTATGGGACCTCTAGAAATTGAAGGAATCAATGATTTTGAGGAACGAATAGATGAGTTTCAAAACATAAAAAACTATCAAGTGGATTTAATACGAATAGAAGAACAAGAAAAAGGCCTACTTCATAATCAAAGTTTTTCTGAAATTCAACATCAAGTAAACAGCTATGACTTTGAAACGGTGGAAAAATATATACAAGGGTTAAGTCAAGAGCAGTTAAGTGCTCTGAATAATGAAAAAAATCTTGTGTTAGAACAAGAGCAGCAATTAACTTATGAGCATATTAAAGTGACGACGCAACTTAAAGAAAGCAGAAAGAAGTATCAAAGCCTTGCGGATCTTGATGAAGAGATTCAAGCTTCGGAACAAAAAATGCAGGACTATAATCATCAGTTAAGTGTATACCAGATTATTGATGATACTCTTGAAGAAATTACTCGAGAACTTAAGTATGAATTTTCCCCTTCCATGAATAATACGCTTTCTCAGTTGCTTGCAAAAATCACATCAGGAAAGTACAATCAAGTTAAGATAACACCGGATATGGAAATTCTTTTTAAAGACCCTCTAACCCATAAAATGCAAGATGTTTCAAATTTGAGTCGAGGAACAATAGACCTGTTCTATATTATTTTCCGCTATACCATTGCAAAATGGAGTCATCAGGGGCAGTCGATACCCTTTGTTTTAGATGAAGTCTTTGCCTATTTTGATGACCAACGCTTGGCTCAAAGTATGGATGTGCTATTGGACTTTAAGGAACAGGTTATCTTATTCACATGTCAAGAACGCGAAAAACAATTGGCCGAGGAAAAGCAAATCAAAATAATAACACTATAAGTAAACATTGTTTTTATTTTGAACTTGCATTCTTTTCAGAAATATTGTATAATGCATTAGCACATGTAATTGCAGGCATGGCTCAATTGGATAGAGCATCTGACTTCGGATCAGAGGGTTGTGGGTTCAAGTCCTACTGCCTGCGTATAGGAAAAAGACCAGTAAAAACGACTGAAATCGTTAATATTGGTCTTTTTTTGTTGGTTTTTGATGCTATAAACCTATGTT